>Ga0156478_123_pt4 | contig 8882 bp, 9 predicted proteins | sample RifOxyB1_FD_110625 | JGI IMG/M metagenome (GOLD analysis project Ga0156478, IMG submission 110625) | Candidatus Collierbacteria bacterium RIFOXYB1_FULL_49_13 | reverse complement strand
CATGGATGCTACCTGCATGGCGACTTCGCGGCCTAGTGCCACAAACTCTTCATTTTTGGCAACATAATCAGTCTCACAGGAAATCTCCACCAAAGCGCCTATTTTGCCACCATGAACGTAACTGGTGATCAGTCCGCTCTTGACCTCCCTCTCCGCTTTCTTGGCTGCCTTTGACAAACCCTTCTCACGGATGATCGCCTCAGCCGCAGTCAGGTCACCACCTGCTTCCTCCAGTGCCTTCTTGGCATCCATCACTCCCGCACCTGTCTTTTCTCGTAATTGTTTTATTAATTCCAACATTAATTAGAAATTAGAAATTAGTAATTAGAAATTAAGCTTTCGCTCTTTTTTTCCCCTCAGCTATCGCCTTACCCACCAGCTCCACAATCAATTTAATACTTCGCAAAGCATCGTCATTGGCCGGGATCGGCAGATCAATCAGTCTGGGGTCGGCATTGGTATCAGTGATCCCCACGACAGCCAGTCCCTTGGCTTTGGCCTCCCGCACCGCGGTTCTTTCCTTGTGTGTATCGATCACAAACAGCACATCCGGCTCGCGGGTTAGCTTAGACAAACCGCCAAAAAATCTTTCCAGTCGCAAAATCTCACGGTCGATCAGCAGTCTTTCTCTCTTGGTGTATTTGGCAAAGCCGCCTTTCTCCCGTTTATCTTTCCAGTCGTTCAGTTTCTTGATCCGGGTATAGACCTGCTGCCAGTTAGTCAGCGTCCCGCCCAACCACCTCTCAGTGATAAAGGGTAAATCGGCCGCCGCTGCCACCTCTCGAACAATATCCTTGGCCTGTCTCTTGGTTCCGACGATCACAATCACTTTACCTTCTGCAGCTTGCTGGTACAAAAACTTACAAGCAGCTTCGATCTGTTTTGCCGTCTTCGCCAAATCGAAAATGTGTACGCCGTCACGCTCCGTCCAGATAAACTCCTTCATCTTTGGATTCCATCTCTTGATCAGATGTCCAAAGTGGGCTCCCGATTCCAGTAACTCCTCCAAACTCACCTTAAACTCCATCTCCGCTTTTTTAACTTCTTTTTTGACAGTTACCGCTGCCACGGGTTTGGTTGTTTTAGCTTTAGTAGCCATATTTATTCTCCTTCTGCCTCCCCCGCCACGCTTATCAGGAGAATTTCTGGCGGGGTGTGTATTAATTAATGCCCCAATTATAGCACACGCCCAGCCACCATCTTAGGAGGGATCCCTCCACTCCGGTCGCCAAAGGCAACCTTCGGTCGGGATGACAAAAAGGTATGTCATTCCGGGCTTGACCCGGAATCTGCCTTCTAAATTGCTCCAAACAGACCCCGGATCGCCTGCCCGCAATCGCTGAAGCGATAGCTTCTGCAGGCGGGAGTCCGGGGTGACGAACACTGTTTCCTAAGTACAAAAAACAGTAGTCACCCGACTACCGTTAAAGCATGCTCTACAATTCTTAATCCTCAGCCAGCGGTACTATCACCAAGCCAATCAGTATTGCCAACAGCACCACTACCGATATCACAAAGTACACTTCTGCCCAAGATTCCATTTCAATCCTCTCATGTGAACCTAGTTTCCAGCATTGTATCAATTTTGGGCCGCCTTAACCACATTTTCCATCAAACACACTACTGTTACCGGCCCGACACCACCCGGTACTGGTGTGTACCACTGCGCTTTTAACAGCGCTGACCCACTAAAATCCGCTTTTGGAAATCCCACATCGATCAGGATACTTCCCTCACTGATCATTTCCCCGCTGATCACCCCCGCCTTTCCCACCGCCGAAATTATCAAATTGAAGTCAACTAGTTTACTAAGATCACTCCCCAAATCAAATTCCCCTACCTCGTAACCAAACCGCTTGAGTCTGGCCACCAGCGGTTTCCCCACCATCCCCTCACTCCCCACCACCGCAATCTTTACTGTATCTAAATCCACCTCGGTTTCAATCAGAGCCTGACCCATGATTTTCTCGACAGCCACCACCGTCGCCGGTAGGTACGTCTCCTCTCCCCGCTCGATCGCCAGGAGGTTATCCGGATTGACACAATCCACATCTTTTTCCAAAGGTATCCGCCGCAACAACTTTTCCGTTTCCTCTTTATTTTTTCCCTCCAAAGGCAGCTGCACCATCACCCCATCACAATCTCCGCCTAGATTAGGCGGAGAAGCACGCAGTGCAGAGGCGGTATCCTCAATCAACCCCATTTCTATTCCTATTCTTTCGCCCATCTCTTTTTTCTTCCCCACATACACCCGACTCGCCTCGGATTTCTCATCCCTTAAAATCACTAATTTTGGTTTCTTCTTCATCAGCACCAACTCGTGCTTTAGTTCCTCCTCAATCTTGGCAGCAAACACCTTTCCATCAAAAACCATACTTACAACTCTACAAAATCGAAACAAAAAAAGACAGTCATCTCTTTGACTGTCTCACGCGACACCTAAAATACGAACCACGAAATAAAGAACTATTCCCACTTCGGCCAATGTCAAAAACCAACTAAAGGCACCCAAGTTTGGTCGCTCGTGCATCATTTATCATCACTCCTTGTTTGTTTGACTGTACTTGTCCGATTATACACCGGACTTCCACAATCCCCTCTCCTCAAGCACAGAAAGACTATCTGTCAGCACCTTCTCAGGCGATTGCGATGCGTCGATCATCACCCAGATGTCGTCATATTCGGCCGCCAGTTCGTGATACGCATCATAGATTCGCCTATGAAAATCCAGGTCTTTCATGTCATACCTGTCCTCATCGCTACAGCCGCTTTTCCTCGACAGTGCCAATTCCGGTAGCAAATCATAGTGGAGCACCAGTCCGGGCAGCAAACCATCGGTAATCCTCAGTGACAAAGACTGGATGAACTCTTTGTCTACCCCCTCGCCCCTACCTTGGTAGGCAATCGTCGAAAACCAATAACGGTCCAGCATCACCTTCCTCCCCTCTTCCAGTGCCGGCCAAATTACCCCCCGGATTAAGTTTGCCCGCGAGGCACTGTATGCCATAAACGCCGCCACCGGATCAATCTCCAACTCTTTATGTTCCTGAACCGCATCCCGCATCAGCTCTCCAAACGGCGTCCCGCCCGGCTCCCGATAAAACTCCCAATCAGTTAAATTCTCTTTTAAACCCGTCAAAGCGGTCGTCTTTCCTACGCCGCTACCGCCTTCCACCACCACGAAACCTTTGTGTTCGACTGTCCTCATATCCCAAATATTAGATCAATTGGGGATTAGGTCAATTAGGAACTATGCTTTATGATGATTCCAAACTCGTCCTTTTACATTTATATCCAGGAGTCAACCATGCCTCACCTTTCTGACTATCCCCATCTGGTAGACACCAGTGGACAGTTCACCATCCCTCCCGCTGCATTCCTTTTGGCCTTCACCCAAGCGCCGCCATCGGTTACAGAAAACCTATCTCCGGCGCAGCGCACCGAAATCGATGCCAGTACAGTCCTTTCCGGCCAAGCCGCCCGCACCTGTTACTCCGGATCGGGCATCGTCACTTCACTCGACTATGTCCTGGGAACTGAAAAACACCGAGCCACTACTGACAAAGTCGCGGCTTCCACACTCGGGTCTGGACATCTAACCACCAGGCAGCACCGGACACTCAGTTTCGGCCTCTACCTCTCCCGCTACCTTGCCTGGGTTCTCCACAGTCAGCCTTTTTACAACTCCGAGCAGGTCAGCGAACGTTATGTCGCCATGGATGAAACTAGCTTAATGGTCCCCGGCGGTGATGTCTTCACCTCCTCCGGTCAGGAACTGGTGCTCGCCTACCAGCGACTAAAGGATATTCTCACCCCTGTTGCCAGGCAGCTACTGCGGCAGCGTTTCCCCGGCAGAAGCATCTCCAAGTGGCAAACCTGGCTCGACTCTGAAGCCGAGAAAAAGGCTCAGGAAGTCGCCCGCTATATCCTTCCCTGGGGCTTCCAGACCTATATGTACTTCACCATCACCGACCTGACACTGATGCGCTTACACAGGCTGTCACTCACCTACGACATCGGCGCCGAAGCTACCACTCTCATCCGCCTGATGGTCGAGCTGATTACCTCTGTCGACCCATCTTTTGCCGACCAGATCACTGATCCCCTGCCTCTCGAGTCCACACCCGAGTACCAGTTATTCGCCTCGCGTCTGCCTGATTCAGCCTTGTTTGGACAAAAGTTTGATCTCCGTCTTCACGGCCACCCCGTCCTGGTCAGGCCCGACCCAACCAATCCCTTCTTCCAGCTGGCTGACGCTATCCAAGACACCCTGGGTTTTAGTCGCGAGCAACTGGGGGACGCTGAAGCTGTAGACATGGTACTAAACCCCAACCGAAATCCGATCCTGTCCTCCACCCTGGGGGAAAGCGTCATGCATCAGCTCACTCAATCACTCAACCAGGTGGTCATTCGCACCCTGGTTCGTTTAAGTTTCGCTGCCGACTCCCAGTTTCAGCGTCACCGCGGTTTCTTTCACACCCGGCCTGTCTACTCATCCATCCCCGACCCAGACAGGGACATCATCACGCCAGCACTGATCGCCTACAGCCAGGAGGCCCGTTCTGTCTATCGTGAGGCCATCCAGACCAACAATCGATTCATGCAGAGTCTACTGGAGCAAGGTGTGCCCCAGCATCAAATCAACTATCTCCAAGTCAAAGGCGCAGTCATCAGAAAACGCGCGGCGCTCCCTCTGGGGTATCTCTACCCCTTCCTCAAAGCCCGGACTTGCCTCAATGCCCAGGAAGAAATCTACGCCATCGCCGTCTCCATCATTCAGCAGCTGCAGGTAATCGATCCCAAGCTAGCTGCTTATTTCAGCCACCCCTCTCCCTGCGGCGTCCGCAAACTCGCAGGCATCGGTCCACACTGCCCCGAAGGCGCCCGCTACTGTGGCGATCCCCGCATGTGGAGTTTGCCGGTAGATGACTACCCCGACCGCTTAATCTAACCCCAACCCCGTTGGGGTTTTTTGTCCCCACACCTTGAAATAACTTATAATATACATTACAATTCCCATAACGATCCTTAACTTGGAGACAAACAAACGATGGATAAACTCATCGGAGTCATAGTCCTTATCGCCCTTGTCCTCGCCCTCCTCATTCTTCCCCTGTGGATAATTTCGATCGAGAGCGAGCTCTACTCAAACCCTGACACCGCCCCGGAAATCTCGGAGACCACCAAACCTTATGGTGACTATCGAGTTTTCGCCTCTGGCGACAGCGACGTCATCGTCACACTCCGTGACAGCGACATCTTCCCTGTATACCAGTGCGGCGAGAACGAGTTTCCCCAGCCGGTGTTGAACACCGATGGCAAATGGGAAACCCGATTGACAGTCGACTCAGGTACTCGCTGTCAGGTCGAGTCAGGCGTGAACCTAAAGCTTGCCCCCACCGAAGAAGGCGGCGTGGTTCAGCTGGACGCGATATCCACCCTGCCCGGTTGGCTTAAGATCTATACCGTCGTCGCACTACTCGTCCTGGCCTTATTTATCCTCGCCCTGTTGTTCTCCTAACACCCCAACCCCGTTGGGGTTTTTTGTACCCAGAAAACCGTGTCCGTCACCCCGGACTTTCTTCCTCAGGTGGACATTGTTGGACTTAGTTCCCTCCCCTGCGACTTGTCCGCCTCAGGAGGAAGGGGAGGCATAGGGAGAGGTTTAACTAATTAATTTTTTCCGAAAGTTGTTTTATCCCAACCCAACGCCGTCACTAGCATCTTCCCGATCAAATCCACACACCTCCCCATGTTGCCGTTGTTCCTCTCCCGGGCCACGCTGAGTACCTCGCCTACCTCAAAATCATAAATGTAACCGGTTACCAAACCTCTTTCCCGCTGTAATCTCGCTAGCACTTGAAATTTTCTTTCTCTCTCAACTTCCACCTCAAAAGAGATCACCGTCTTACTCGGATCAGTTATCTTTGCCCGATAGAAATTGACCCCTTCGCCGCTGATTGCCAGACGCAAATCCACCGGCCCGTACCGATCTATCCACACATCCCGGCGCTCGAGGATCACCGCCCTCTCCAAACTACCCATGCCATCGCCCACCATACCCGGATTTACATCTCGGCTCCCCCGCCACATTAGATTATCCACTTGCATCCACGCTTCATCAAAAAGCTGTTCCAAGGCACTCACCGCACTTTCCCTCTCACTGCTCACTTTACCTAGATTGTACTACTCCCCGCTCTCATCCTCGCCACGGGATTCATCACCCGCTTCCTTGTTACTCTCTTCCTGTCCCGGCACCACCGGCCGCTTCCAGCTGGCCCAGTCACATTTCGGGTAATTCTCACAGCCAAAAAATTCCCGCCCGGTTCTCGTCTTCTTGACCATGATCTTCCCTCCGCACTTCTCACACACCACTCCCTCGACATACTCAATCAATTTACCGGTATATTTACACTCCGGGAAACGGCTGCAGCTTAAAAACTTCCCATACTTACCTTCCCTGATCACCACGTCACCCTGACCACACTCCGGGCATTTCTTCCCCGTCTTCTCCGCTTCCACGCCGACTCGCTCCGATTTATCTTTTACCTGATCCAGCTGCTTACTAAAGGGGCCGTAAAAATCAGACAGCATCGCCTGCCAGGATTGTTTTCCTCGGGCGATATCGTCTAGGTCCTCCTCCATCTTGGCGGTAAACTCGTACTCCATCTCCACCGGAAAGTTCTTGACCAAAAATTCCACTACCGCTTTCCCGACAGATGTAGGGTAAAACTTTCTCTCCTTTCTGTCCACATATCTTCTGGCGATGATCGTCGCCACGATTGACGCATACGTACTCGGTCTGCCGATGCCTCGTTTTTCCAGTTCTTTAATCAAAGATGCATCGTTGTATCGCGGCGGCGGTAAAGTAAACTTTTGTTCACTCTTAATGTCCTTAAAATCCAGCTCTTCATCTTTGTTCATCTCCGGCAATATCTGTTCCTGATCCCTGTCTCCTGAAACCTGAGACCTATATAATTTACGCCAGCCATCAAACTTCATTGTCTCTCCCCGAGCTACCAGCGTATATACCTTCTCGCCTTCCGCGGAAACATCTACCCGGACGCTGTCAAACACCGCCGGCTTCATCTGGCAGGAGATAGTCCGGCGCCAGATCAGCCCATACAATTTCTCCTGATCACGCCCCATCTCTCCCGACCCGACAAAACTATTTGTCCCCATATTCATATCTGTCGGCCGGATTGCCTCGTGTGCTTCCTGGGCCACAACCTTTGTCGATGTCTTGTACACATTTGGTTCTGCGGGAACATACTCCGCCCCAAACTCACTCCCGATAAACTTACGGATCAGTTCTACCGCGCTCGGCGCTAAATTGAGTGAGTCAGTTCTGTGGTAGGTAATATTTCCCTGTTCGTACAGAGACTGGGCCACGGTCATCGTTTTTTTCGATGTCCAGCCCATCACATTGGCTGCCGCCTGCTGAAGCGTCGAGGTCTTAAACGGTGGCTTTGCGTAAGCCTTTCTCTCCTTCTTCTCGACCAAACTCACCTTGTATTCAGCCGACTTCAAGTCCTCTACATACATAGCCGCTGTCTTGGCATTCCCCACGCTTGCTTTCTTCCCAAATACTTTCATAAGCTCCAACCACAATCCCTCCTTTTTTCCCGTCTGTTTTACCACCTCGACTCTGATCTCCCAGTACTCCACCGGCTTGAAAGCCTCAATTTCACCTTCCCTCTCCACGATCAGTCTGACAGCCACACTCTGCACTCTACCGGCAGACAAACCCCGTCGTACTTTCCTCCACAACACAGGTGACAATTCATAGCCAACGAGTCTATCCAGCACTCTTCGTGCCTGCTGTGCATCCACCATCGCCATGTCCAGCTTACCCGGGTGCTCCAGTGCTTCCAAAATAGCCTCTTTGGTGATCGAGTGAAAGGTGATCCGGGACACCTTCTTGCCTTCCCCGAGCAAGTTACCGACATGATAGGCAATCGCTTCACCTTCCCGGTCCGGGTCGGTTGCCAGAATAATGCTGTCCGCTCTCTTAGCCGCGGTTTTCAATCGCTTTACCTGATCGCTCTTGCCCTTAACCACACCGTATTCCGGTACAAACTCAAAGCTCTTATTTCCGATTTTTTTAATCTCCACTCCCATCTTACTCTTAGGTAGATCCACGATGTGGCCCATACTCGCCTGCACATCATATCCCGCCCCCAGGTACTTGGACAGGGATTTTATCTTGGTCGGGCTTTCGACTATCACCAGTTGCATACGATTAACTTAATCACAAACCCACAAATAAAGAAACCCTAGTATACCAGCCGTACATTCTAACCCCCGAGGTTAGAATCAGATTAACACCTACTACCGGCATTTACACTCATTACGCAATCATTCTAACCTCGGGGGTTCATTTTAATTCAGTTACTCCTTCTTCTATCAACTCATCTGTCAGCTCACTCCCCGGCACTGCCCAAACTTCCACCCCCATCTCCGCCGCCAGATTTGCCGATGCTTCTGTCCCCGACCTTTTTCTTCCTTCCACGACTATCAATACTTGACTTAAACCCACTACCATCCTGTTCCTGGCCAAAAAATACTCTGGCCTGGGCTTTACACCCAGTGGATGTTCAGACACAACTACACCTCCCGACTTTACTATCCCTTCCAGCAGAGCTTGATTCTGAGCCGGATATACCATATCTAGCCCATGCGCCAAGACTGCTGCCACCTGGAGACCACTCCGCAGTGCTTCTGCCTGCGCCAGGCTATCAATCCCAGCCGCTAGCCCAGAAATCACCCCTACTCTTCCGTCATGCTGAACTCCTGCCTGCCGGCAGGCAAGGCGATTCAGCATCTGCATTCTTGTTACCACTCTGTTTACTTTCTCTCCGCCCATAGCCGACACCCTTCTA
>Ga0156478_122_pt1 | contig 8908 bp, 16 predicted proteins | sample RifOxyB1_FD_110625 | JGI IMG/M metagenome (GOLD analysis project Ga0156478, IMG submission 110625) | Candidatus Collierbacteria bacterium RIFOXYB1_FULL_49_13 | reverse complement strand
CGCATCCAGTGCCTCAAAAGTAAAGTTCTGTTGTTTTCGGTAATGTGCCGAAAGATAAAAGTAGCGTAAAGCCAGTGGGTCTATCCCCCGTTCTTTGATGTCCACAATCCGGTAAAAATTCCCTAGTGATTTACTCATCTTCTGCCCGTCCACCATCAGGAATGCATGATGTACCCAATACTTTACAAATGGTTTCTTACCCGAAAATCCCTCACTCTGGGCAATCTCGTTTGGGTGGTGAATCGACAGGTGATCCTCGCCACCAGTGTGGATATCCAGTTGCTCCCCGAGATACTTCATGCTCATCGCCGAGCACTCGATGTGCCAACCAGGGAATCCATCACCCCAGGGGCTATCCCAGTGCATCTGATGATCAGCAAATCTACCCACACGTTTAAACCATAGAGCAAAATCTGCAGGGTGTCGCTTGTGTTCCCCTGTACTCACTTCCTCCCTTACGGCTATCTGCTTTTCTTCTACCGCCTGTCCAAACAACCTGCCGTAATCTGGAAAACTCAGGACGTCAAAATAAACTGCCTCCTCCGTCTCATAAGCGTGATCGTTTTTTATAAGACCCTCAATCATCACTATCTGATCATTGATATGATCCGTTGCCTTGCACCATACAGCCGGGGCTTCTATGTTCAGCTCTTTCATCGCCTCAAAAAAATCGCGAGTGTAGTATTCCGCCACTTCCCACACCGTCTTTCCTGCCTTCTTCGCCCCCTTCTCCATCTTGTCCTCACCTTCATCCCCGTCTGACACCAGGTGTCCCACATCGGTAATATTCTCCACATGTTTGACCTGAAAACCCGAGTATTGGAGCGCTCTCTTCAGCAAGTCGTCATTAACATATTTCCTCCCGTGACCAATATGAGCGTAATCGTAAACCGTCGGGCCGCAGGCATACATGCCCACTCTAGGCGGACTTATTGGCCTAAACTCCTCAATTTTTTTCGATAACGAATTATATAGCTTAAACATTGCTTCAACTTTATCATATATTCCATCACACTCACCCGTCGTCATGCCGGACTTGATCCGGCATCTGCCTTCCCTTCTAAAACTGCGTCTTGCCTATCTCTCCTGTCCCTCCACCTTTCTGGGCTCTGGCGATCGCTTCATCTTGTTGTCTCTGCCGCTGACTTTTCTGCCACTCCAGCTGCTTTTTCTCCTGCTCTTCCTTCTCTTCTGTCTCCACTTTTTCTCGCTGCTCCTTAGTCATCAAACTTCTCAACTGTCCCTGAAGTTCCGCAATTCGCTGCCTGGCTTCGCGGTCCTTTTTCTGCTTGAGCATCTCCAGCTCATCCGGTCTGTTTTGCTTCAGATCCCCGCTTTGTTGCTGTCCAACCGCGTTTGGTGTGGACCCTCCTCCCACCACCGTCTCAAATGTGCCCTTGGCCACATCCTTTGCCGCGCTTCCCAGTCCCTTGACCACATCCGTGCTCACCGCATCCAATGCATCACCAAAACTTTGTTTCACTTGCCCACCTAAATCCGACATAACTATATGATATTAGAAATTAGATCAATTAGAAATTAGTAATTAGAAATTCACTCACACCTCTCTTCTCCCTTCCATCGCCCGATTAATTGTCAGCTCATCGGCATACTCGATATCCGCCCCCGTCGGCAACCCCCTCCCTATCCTCGTAATCTTCATATTCTGAAATCTCAAATCTGAAATCTGCTCTCTCGCTTTCGCCGTAATATACATCGCCGTCGCCTCACCCTCCAGCGAGGGGTTGGTCGCCAAAATCAGCTCCCCGATCTCTTCCTTTCGCAGTCTACCCAAAAGTTGGGGCAAGTAGATATCTTCCGGCCCCACATTGTTTAGGGGGTTAATTACCCCGTGAAGCACATGATACACGCCTCTAAACCCACCTGCCCGTTCCATCGCCAGCAGATCCAGCGGAGATTCCACCACACACAAGCTGTGCTGGTCACGAGTCTGGTCGCCGCAGACACTACAGGGAGAATGAGTATCGACATTAAAGCACCGCTCACACATCACCGTCTCCCGCTTGATCGCTGCCACCGCCTCGCCAAAGCTCTCCAGCCGTTCCTGCGGCATCCGCAGCATGTAGTAAGCCAGCCGTTGGGCCGACTTCGGCCCAATCCCAGGCAGGGTCTCCAGGTGGTCAATTACCTTCTGTATTGGTTTAATACTGCGCATAACCTACCTATCATAAACCAGTTCTGCCAGCCTCCACAAGCCTCAAACCACTTGTTTTCAGCATCGCTATAGGGTACAATGCTAGCACCACTTTGACATGCTCAAAAAAAGGAGACACATGGAATCCCATCGCTTATACTTCAAGGCTGCGCGGGCCGTCACTCCTGAAGCGCTGTTCGACGCTTTGGTAACCGGTTTCGCCATCGATCTTATTTCCGACGACGCTAAATACCAAGTTCTCACCGTCGTCAGCCTGACATACACGTCTGGGCACGATCCGTTCCAGCTCGACTTTCGCGCCAAAAAAAGCTGCGGCGGTGGCCAGGAAATGCATTTCCTGGGCTGGATCAACCTCCACTCCCGCGGGAGCTGGATTACAGAAATCCCTGCCGACTGTATCATACTTCCGCTTCAGAAGGACCGAAAAGGGATCGTCGCCGGCCCTTCCATATCCGATTTGACGGCTCATCTGCTGTCACACCATCCGGAATACTTAGTTTTCAACGACGCTTCATCCGGAGGCAGTATGCACTTCGTCATCACGCACGTCCGACGCACAGCCTCCGGTTTCATCTTCCGCGTCCTCGACTTGGGAGCCTTCGAACATCTCCTCTACTACAACCCGATCACCCGCCAGGGCTGGCACTCCCGCGTGTAACAACACGCACCACCCACCGACTGTTTTTTCCCCGGTGGGTTTTTGTTTACTGCTATAATATATCTGTCCTTTCCACTATAGGAGATTATCATGAGCAATATAGTCAAGCTGTCCCTTCCCAGATCACTTAACCTGGATCAGTTACTTATCTGTCTTTTCAAAGAAAAACCACTGAACCTTGACGTTGACGATATACAGTATGACTACGCCTTTCCCCAGCGCATCGCCTTCATTCAGGGCGCCGCCAACAACCTGCTCTGCCGCTTCCGGATCGGTGTCCGACATTACATAGCCATCCTCAATCTCGATCTGCACACCGGCACAGTTCAGGAAGAAGACACACCGGTAACACTTCTTCCCCAGGTCGACATCAACCAGGGCAAGGTCATCATCGCCGGCTTGTCCGCCGATCAGATACGCTTCTTCCTGGTTCAGCCCGACGGTCCCAGCACCCCACTTCCCTTTTGCCTTCAGGAAATCTGGGCCATGCGTCCTTACCTGGTGCGAGCACTCGAGATGCAAAACCATCTCATCATCACTCTAGTCGATGCTCCCCAGTCTCCCAAGAATTATACATATCTCGCCCTCGTCAACCCCACCACCGGCACTGGCACTATTTATCCTTACCCTTAAACCACCCATCCCGCATCCAGCGGGCTTTTTTTACTTCCCCAAAAATTTCTGCAGATCCCCCATCATCCCCTGCATCTCCGCCGCTGCCCATTTCTGCGCTTCGGTGATCGCCGCGTTAATCGCCTTGGCCAGTTCTCTGTTCTCCTCCCGGGAGATTTCTATCCGTTTAATCTTTCCCTCACCTGTTACTACCACCTCGATATCCCCCACTTTGTGGACGATCTTTTTGGACTTAATTTTTTGCTGCAGCATCGCCAACTTTACACCAGCAGCTCCTTTTGACCCTACATTGGAAAATTTATCGAACATACCGGCATTCTACCACAAAAAAACTGCCGGTTAAAAACCAGCAGTTTTATAGTACTGCCAATCCCAGTACACTTGCGTAGCTTGGGGCACATCCTCGTTCCAGATGAATCCCCAGCTGGGATCAGCAAAGACAAAAACAAAATCATCCAAACTCTTTTGTTCTTGGAGTCCTAAAAATAAGACGAACTCACAGGCAACCACGCCAGAGCCATAATAGCTCCACACGTCCGCCTGAGACTCGCCCAGCATCTCCAACGTTCCCGGCATGAACTGAAACGGACCCATGGCTCCCACAGAAGACATACAGTCCTTCGGATTTTCGAAGTCACATTCTGACCTCTGGATTGCCCAGAGCAAAGCCGGATCACAGCCATATTCCTCGGCTGCCTGCCGCACCTGCTCTTGAGGGCTATCAGATTGCTGATCCGCCATTGCTGACGAACCAACACCAACCACCACATCAGCCACGCCGGCAAGGACTACCAACCAGCAAAACAGCTGGGGGATAATTTGCCGTCGCATGTCATTACTCCTCTATTGTTCAAGGACGATAGCCCTATAATACCACAGCCGAAGCATAATGTCCACATGCTATAATACCCCCATTCGCACGATCAAAAGGATAAGCCAATGGTAAAGGTTCAGTACCCCTCTCCGCTTCCCCCCCCAAAGAAAGACTTTTTCCAGCTACTGACCGACGCCTTGCCACTCGACTTTGAAGCCCATCCATGCGTCATCGTCAAGTACGAGCGTCGCCGCTTTCGCAAGCCAAAAGCCATCTATATTGCTTCTCTACGTCAAGGTCGTGACAGCAAAAATAACTACGAGATCAGGCAGGTGCATATCTACCCCGACGCCGAGGACTATGCGGCCATCATCATCCAGGCCGTAGAGGACATCGAATCGGAATATGGACACGAAATAACCGTCCACCTTCCGAAAACCAAGCACCATGAACCCGATGAAGTGCCCACACCCGAAGACGAATTCCACCCTCTTGAAGATCTAATAGCTCCATCTGAGAAATGACCCAATCACCCCTTTTGTGGGTGTTTTTTTTAGTTTGTCTCCACCCCGAAAATGTCAGCCACCGCCGTGGCCATCTGTGCCTCGTCTGTAGAAATCAGCTTGATATTGTCATCTTTGGGCATACTCATGGCTACCTCGGCGGCCTTCTGCCCCAGCACGCATTTGACTGACAATGGCCCTACCTTCTCCGCCAGTACTTCCTCCAGCATCCGCCGCTTCAGTTCCTGCTCCAGCTGTTCTTTATGAAACTTATAAAACACCTCGAGTATCAGGTACTTCCCCTCTATCGCCTTCGGCTTCGTCGACCGCAGCAGTCCGGCCACACTGTGGTTTTTGGGGGCGAGAGTTGTCAGCACCTCCGCCCATTTCTGATGCACCAAACTCATGTCTATACCGGTCACATTGACCTCCGCCCGAGTCTCCGCTACCACCGGTTTCACCTCTTTCGGCTCCACCACTTTTGCCGCCTTTCCGCCTTCGTTATTTTCGATAAAAGACGCCGCCATCAGTTCCAGCGGCAGCTGCTCGTCCACTGCTTGTTTCATCGCGCTCGGCATCATCATTAACTCATTTAGCGCCTGCGTGATCTGCTCCACCCCCACTTCCTCATTTTGTCTCTCCCCGATTCCCACACAAGCGCGCAGCTCCAGCCGCAGCTTCTCGACCAATATCCGCACCACACTCAACCAGTTGGCACCCTTTGAACCCATCTGATCGATACAGGAAATCATCGCTTTGGCATCTCGGGCTAGCATCAGCTGCAACAATCTTTCTATATCCATGTCTGCGGACCCGGTCACCAATTCTCTGACCGCACTCAGGCTAATTTTTTTATTTACTTGCGCTAATTGCTCCAGTAATTTATGTCCCTCTCTAAAACTTCCGTCCACATTTTCCGCCAGCAACTCTAGTGCTCCCGCCTCTGCTTCCAGCCCCTCGCCGGAGATCACCTTACGAAGGCTAGTCATCAATTCCTCATGATTTGGTTTCCTAAACACCACCTTCACACACCGACTGGCGATGGTCTTGGGGACTTTGTCCTCTTCCGTGGTGCAGAGCACAAACACTACCCCCTCCGGCGGCTCCTCCAAAGTTTTCAGCAAAGCATTAAATGCGGAAGCAGACAACATATGCACCTCGTCCATGATAAATACCTTTACCCGCGCTTCCACTGGTGCCAACCCCAACTTCTCCCGCAGTTCTCGGATATTGTCCACCCCGGTATTTGATGCAGCATCTATCTCGACGACGTCCACCACCGTCCCATTGTCTACTCCACGACACATACCACACTCTCCACACGGCTCAGTCCATTGTTTGCCAGACTTATTTTTCTCGCAGTTGAGCAACTTTGCCAAAACTCTGGCTGTACTTGTTTTTCCGAGTCCCCTGGGTCCGACAAACAGATATGCGTGAGACGGCTTGCCGGAAGTCATCACCGCCGACATCACCTGTCGGACAGGACTCAGATCCAGCTCAGCTATTTTTTTCGGACGGTATTTTTGATAAAAACTCATCACCTTCTACTCTATTCATTCCTGCCAATTCACATCAACTACCAACTACTGTATCAAACAAAAAAAGACCATCAAACTGATGGCCATTTCCAGAAAAAAACATACGCTACTTGACGGAGCTCAATTGCGACACGACGGCGTGCTCTTTATTCAGAATCAACACGCCTCCTCTCTTCACCGCAATCCCCTCGTGTACCAGCAACTCCACATCACCGCAAAAGTCGCCGTTAAATTTAAACCCTTCCGGACGGCCATATAATCGGCGTAGTAACAGCTTTGCACATCCGCCATATTGGCTGGCAAGCGGACTGGGTGACACATCGATGGACTCGTCCAGCTTTTTGAGAACTATTACATCTGTGTTCAACAAATCTAACTCCTTCTAGTAGCAACGAGCGAGTGGTACCAGCTATTTTACCATTTTTAACATCAATCGTGATGTATGCCCAATAGGTGCAGCAGCCCGTGAGCTACCAGCATGGCTATCTCGTCATCCACACTGTGATTTAGTTCCATCGCCTGTTTCACCGCCTGGGGGAAAGAAACCACCACATCCCCTAGACACATCACCTCTGTCGGGGGCTCGACAAACCCCGCCCCGTCAGTACTGATCAGCGGAAAACTCAACACGTCCGTTGTCCCGGCTTTTTTCATGAATTTCTTATTTAAAAAACTCATCTTTCGGTCGCCGACTATATAGACCTCCAGAGAAACATCCCCCGATACACCCTGGGTATTTAGTACCTGCCGGACTGCTTCACGCACTCGTTTCCTGTCTACGCTATACCGACTATCGCTATGAATCTTGATTTTAATCATTTCTGATTTACCAGCCTAGCCACCAGATTACCATCCACCTTGTCACGTCCTAATTCTGCCACCACCTTACCGATTAGTTGCCCATTTGGCAGTTCGGGAAATTGTTTTCTTAAATCTGCAATCTTCAATCTGATCTCTTCTTCGCCCAGCTGTTCCGGCAAATACGCCTTAATGATTTCCGCCTCCTCCGCCTCTGACTTGGCTCTTTCGGCCTGTCCCACCCTGGTAAATACCTCCACCGACTCCAACCGTTTTTTCAATTCCAGCTTGACGACGGCAATCTCCTCCGTTTCACTCAGTTCGGCCTGTTTTCTTATTTTTTCGTATTCCAGCGCAGAGATCAGCATCCGCAACACCTGCACAGTCAGCGCCTCTCGCGCCTTCAATGCAGTGTTGTAATCGGATCTGATTCTTTCTATAAGCATAAAGCCTTCTATCTAGAATTTACGATCTCCCCGCAGCCTTCTGGCCTGTCGGCGCAGACGGCGACGTTCCTTCGCCCAGACACGGTTTTTGACGTTTTTAACGGCCGATGGTTTTTTGTAACCTTCCATCTCCCGCTCACGCACCTTCTCTAAGGCTGGATCGTCTAAGGTTATTCTTTTGAATTTATTGAGTACTGACTGATCGCTCTCGCCAGCACCTTTTTTGATTATTATTGCCATAAAAGGTTAACACCTCCTTCTTGCGAAGCAATCGGCCTCTGGCCGACACTCCTATGTTTTTCCTCCGGGTTCACTTTTACTCCCTCCCAGCACATGAATGTGTTCGTGATCAAAGTGATTGTACCCAGCTCCGTTGTTCACCAACTTGTAGCCGGTCTTATCAAGTCCCAACTGTCTGATTGTGGCGAAAACGGCACCCATCATTTTACCCCAAAAATCCGCAGAAGTCGATCCCGAATCCTCCACTAGCTCCACCTTGCTTACGTGTTTTTTCGGTATCACCAGTATGTGCACCGGCGCCACAGGGTATTTGTTCTTTATCGCCACAAAATCCCCATCCTCCCAGACTTTCACACTAGGCTCCTCTCCACTCACAATCTTACAGAACAAACATTTCTCCATAACCCAACTATATCACTATCTGCTACTCCTATTTACTCATGCTATAATTATAGGGTAACCGCATATTTAACAGGAGGCTTTCGCCTTGTTACTTGAAATTCTCTTCAACCTGGTCTGGGGAATTCTCGCTGTCATTCTCCTCCTCGACATTCTGGGGTTCAAGCCTTTCGTGAGATTCATGAAGCACCGCAGCCACCATCTCTACCTTGCCATCGTCGGAGGTGTCTCTATCCTCTACTACTACTCACGAGAAGACAACCGCACCTTGCGGCTGGTACTTTTCAACCTGGCAGTGATTCTCTTCATCTATCTCTACATCCGCGAAAGCTCGAAATCCCAGGAGTAAAGCATCACCCAAGCGTCACACTCCGTGGCGCTTTTTTTCTCCCTACGGGGTCTCCCCCCGCAGGTCTGGTCACCACCTATTTAGCCACGATCCGCATCACGTCATTGATGGAGATCAGCACCATCAGGCCGATTAGGACCACAAACCCGCCCATGTTTACCCAGTACTCGATCGAGTCCTTTACCTTTTTACCCCGCAGCTTCTCCAGCAGCAAAAACACCACTCTTCCGCCGTCCATGGCCGGGATAGGTAAGATGTTCAGGATAGCCAGATTTATGGACAGCACTCCGGCAAAATGCAGTGTCGGCAGCAGCCCCGTTTTTCTCACCTGGTCGGTGATCTGGTAGATCCCCA
>Ga0156478_145_pt3 | contig 9581 bp, 9 predicted proteins | sample RifOxyB1_FD_110625 | JGI IMG/M metagenome (GOLD analysis project Ga0156478, IMG submission 110625) | Candidatus Collierbacteria bacterium RIFOXYB1_FULL_49_13 | reverse complement strand
GGAACAAATAACTAGTCTGCTGAGAAAGTACGCTGATCTGAGACTGGAAAGCCCGATGAGGCGTGTTAATGACCCAAACTCGAACTACGATCCGATGTTTGTGGCTACCGTCGCCAAGAAGCAAGCCTGAGTTTTGGGTTATATCAAGGCCATTTCTGCACATATGCCCAGCAATCTTGTGACCTGTCTTTGGTGTCTTGGGTCAATTGATTAAATTTCGCTAAAACCTGCGGGTTTGTCCTGGCACCGATATATAGTTTTTTGTTGTCTGGGGCAATTATCCTAAATACTTCAGTCAAACAGTATCTTTTGATTAAGTCATCATTAAGTACATTAAAGCTGCCTACAATTACCCGGTCATCGACTACATCTCGGTTCCAATTAATAGTTTTAACAATAATTCTACCGATTTGTTTTACCTGGCTAATTGACTTAGGGTGATAATATTCGGCTGGATCTGTATCTTGATTGTCTGCCTGGTATTTGACTGGGTCAAACTGGGTGAAAAATAGGAGCTGAATATAGGTTTCTCCCCGCCAGCCATCGACCTGGACTATCTTGTCCGGTAACTTGTTTATCTCCTTGACTATTTGATCGACTCCATAATCCCAATCCTGGTAGCGGTAGTAATCGTTTAATTTAAAGACGGAAAGGTAAATTCTGCCCAGGCTGAGAATGACTAAGGCCAGAAGCACCAGCACTCCTAATAGCTGTGAACGTTTTAAAAAGGCGTTTAGCCCGAGGGCAATCAATATGGACATGGGTACGACCAGAGGTAAAACGCGGATCATGCCAAAAGGTTCATCTGACAGTGCTGCCGGAAGGGGCGAAATTACCAATAATAAAATCACCAGCTGCTTTAACCTATCTTTTTTTGATTTAATGAGGATGACTGCTCCGGCAAGTAAAAACGGCAGTTGCCAGATGAGGAGCGGGCCTAAATCAGGATAAAGATGGCGCATGCGGGAGTTGTCTGGGCCGAAGAGGAATTTGGGTGAGAAATAGGCAGAGTACAGTGCTGTGGTCTGCCTGGCGAGTAATAAGGGTCGGTTGTTTAATAGATTTTGACTCCATAGATACCCCCATAAATTCTCGGTTCTGAGTGATAACAGACTGACACTTTTGGCTCTGCCTGAAAACGCCGGGGTGCCCAGTACCTGTAAAGTGGGCGTCATAATTATCAAGCCGATAATGAGGCTGCCGGCCAGCCAACCCAGATGATCCCGACGAAAGATTGTCTTTCGGTACTGCCAACCCAGAACCAGGAATAGCAGCGGCAAGACCAGTCTCTCTGAATGATAGGTGGTAATAGCCAGAGCTGTAGCTGCGGCGGCCGCCAGTAAAAAGACTTTGGCCCCTTTTATATATTTGTAGAAAGCCCATAAACCAACCAGCATAAACATCAGGGCCAGATTTGATTCAATGGTGGAGCGGGACATCATAATATGCCAAGGGCTGAGAGCTAAGAGCAAACTACTGAGCAGAGCCAGCCGCTGATTGCCGGTGAGTAGTTTTATCAGCAGGTAGAGAAATAAAACTGTGATCACGCCGGCGGCGGCGGAGATTGACCTGGTGGTAAAGACATTCATTCCCCACAGTTTGTAAACCGGAACCAGTAAATAGGTATAAACTGGGGCTTTGTAGTCACCAAAGGATTTAATCAAGACGGGAAAACTTTGGCCGTATTCGTCTTTGCCGGTCTCAAGAATAGAGTAAGCGTTGTAGCCAATGGCAGCTTCATCAACAGACAAACCGCTGGGTGTACTGCCCAAGTTAACAAACCTTAACAAGACGGAGATTAAGATAACGAGAATTATCATGGATGTATCCTCCCGATTTCCGTTAGTCCCAGACTGGCTATCACCAGCAACAATAACCAACCGAATGTGTATTTATTTATCGCTTTCAAGCCGTCGAGGGTGAAGACGCCCAATATGGGATAGAGAACCACGTTCCAGCCATCAGCTTGTTTGAACAGTGACAGCAAAGCTATAGATACACCGGCCAATAGCCAGAGTTTAAGGTATCTTTCCTGCTGGATCGAGAGATAAACGCCGACGAGAAAGCCGATGATGGCTGGGTAGGGGAATTTGGCTCGTGTGTCGGCATCAGACACACTGGCTGAGGGAAAATTGTCAAAAAAATAGCTGTTGATGTTTAGCAGAGCTAAAACGTTTTTTGTGAATCGATCAAAGACTACAGTGGATACTTTGTTGTAGAAAACTCGCTTGACCCTGGATGTATCTAGTCCTAACTTTTCGATGCGCAGCCGGTTTTCTTCCTGGGCATCTCCCATTTGCCAGATCAGCCCGGTTTCCAGTTTGGGAGGATTAAAGGCCCACGAAAGGGGCCATCTGGCCAGTATGACCAATATGGTTAGCCACAAAACTGTCTTTTTGATCACTAGAAATAGTGTACTAGATATAGTCCTGTATCAGCTGGACATCGTCGATGTCTTTTTGGCGGACGACTGCATCATGCAAAACCCAGCTTTGTTTGACTTGGAGCAGAAAATCGAGACTGATGTAGCGCACGCCGTCTATCACCGTGGAAACTGCTGCCAGATCGGCAAAAGTGTAGGATTTACTCAGCACGAACCAATCAGCACCAATCTCAAGCTCGTCTCCGGCGAGAATTTCCCGTCCATGATTTTCGGCAACTTTGAATTTGCCGGTGTCTTTTAGGGAAGCATAAATGTCGTTGGTGACCACTAGATCGATATCGTTGCTGGGCCTGATTCCCAGAGATTGAAGGATACCGGAACCGATGACAATGGAGTTGTGTTCGTCCAGACTAAAGGTTTTTAGAATTTCTTTGGTATTGCTGACTGACATGGATTAGTTTATTAGATTAAAAAATAGGCTCCGGTGACAGCGATGATCCCGGCAAGGACTTTTCTGAGAATATGCTCCCTCTCTCTTAAGAAGACTACACCCAGTAGTACGGTAAATAGGGTGGAGGTTTGTAAGATGGGGATGACTCTGGTCGCCTCGGCTATCTCCAGAGCTTTGAGCTGCATTAAGTAACCGATCACATTTAATCCGGCTAATAAAAACACTTTCCAGGAGGCAACTTTTAGTTCTGAATTGATCACCTCCAGTTTTATATAAGGGAAAAAGATAAAAACAGTCGGAAGAATCCAGATTAAAATATTGTAGGTTCCAGAGTTGAAGTATTGGGTACCTAACTTATCTAGCATCCAGCCCAAACCGAGCATGATGCTGATCAGGATGCCCACAAACACACCTTTTAACGGGGATTTTTTGGTCTGGTTACCAAAAGAAACCATCAGCAGAGCAATAAGGATCAGTGCTCCCCCGAAAAGTTTGGTAGACGTCAGTGGCTCGGAATAGAGCCAGGAAGAACCGAGGATGGCAATCACAACAGAAATGTTGATGATCGTGGTGAGGACAGATGCATCCAGCAGTTTTGCCGCGACAAATCTACCCCTCTCAAACATTCCGTAACAAAAAGAAGCAATGAGTAGGGCGATCCAGGCTTGTGGCTCGGTGGGGAGAGAAAATGATTTATAGGCGCCGGAGAAGGCAAAGATCAATAAAGCGATCAGAGCTGCGGTGCCGTTGAATAGTACCGCCATTGCCCGAGGGTGTTTGCTATCAACAGCCAAAACTCGCTGCAGAAGATTGAGGAAAGTGAAAGAAACGACGGAGCTAAGCGCAAATAAAATCCAACTCATTGGTCCATTATATGTGTTTACACTGTTTTATTTCAGGGGTGAGACTCCCCCAGATAACTCTGATTGGCTATACTGAAACTAGATGACGAAAGTGAAAAAAAGTCGGAATGTTTCTTGGGCACAACTGTTGACAGTGATACTGACGCCGTCAATACTACTAAACGCAATTTTGCTGACTAAACAACCGACCCCGGAACAAGGGACGCTGGTGGAGGGAGTCATCGATGGTGACACCCTGGTTTTAGCGGGTAAGACCAGAGTGAGGCTGCGGCAGATGGACGCGCCGGAACTCGAATATTGCGGAGGGGAAGAGGCAAAAAAGGCGCTCGAAGAATTGGTCCTAAACAAAAAGGTGGTGCTCTCGGAATTAATCCCCGACCAGAGGGGGAGAGGAATGGCACTGGTGTATGTGGGCGACAGACTGGTAAATGAAGCGATGCTCAAAAGCGGATGGGCGAGGTTTCATCACGATACGACCAGTAAAAACGAAGAATTGAAGCAGACGGCGAAACGCGTGGAAAGTGAAGAACTGGGACTATTTGCCAAATGTCAGTCGCAAGACACCCCGGATAAAGAGGGTTGTGTAGTGAAGGGGAATATCGACCCCCAGGGAGGGACAAAGCGCTACTATGTCCCTGGGTGCGCGCAGTACAAGTACACTATCGTGGAAAAAGATTTAGGCGAGGCGTGGTTTTGCAGCGAGAAGGAGGCGGTGAAAGCGGGGTACGTAAAGGCGGCAACGTGTAAGTAGAGGTTCACAGCTTATTCCATGCAGTCTTGGGGGCAATTATTTTTTGTTTCCCCAAAAGATGAATTACATATACTATCTCCACAGATATTCTTTCCTGATTGGGGGTCTTCGTCTTTCCAAAAGAAAAATGCGGTGGTGAGCAGGGCCAAGATAGTTACCAGTCCAAGAGAAACCAAAATAATTCTTTTGCCTTTCACTTCTCTCCCTCGAGACACTAATACAAAAACCACCATTGCGATTATAGATAGAGTCAGACTAACCACTGGGACGCCTGTCTTCTCATCTGATTGTATCGGTGGAGAATTTGTATTATTTTGCCCACCAAAGAATGTTGTTTCCTCTTTGGGGGGTTCGATAATTTGATTACAGCTGGACACTTTGGCGCTATTTAAATCAATCAGAGACTCGAAGAAATAAACAGCTCCACTAGTACCGGCGGCGGCAAATTTGCCGTTTGCAGAAATATCCAGTTCGCCAACGTACTCATTAAGTTTTATTTCTGCTTTTGCCTTAGTCTCTCCTCTTTTATAGATTCTGACTTTCTTGTCAGCCGAACCGGTCATAAATACTGAGCCGTCATCGGATAAGTCAAAGGCTCCGATGGAGGAATTGATTTTAAAACGCTCTACTGGATTACTTGATTTTGTTTCAAAAAGTAATATGTCACCTCCGAACGTACCAGCTCCGATAAATTTACCGTCCGGTGTCATGGTAAGGGCTCGGACAGATTTGTTAGAAGGAGTTTCATATTTCCAAATAATCTGCTTTGAATTTTTACTCATCAGCACAATCGCTCCGTAATCTGATTCAACGCCGTACGCAACCAGATCTCCATCCGCTGATATTTTAGCTTCGTCAATCGGGGATTCGCCAGAAAGCGGTTCAGATTTTATTATTGGCTCTGATGAGTCCACAGAAAACAGATATCCCCGTCTATCGGGACACCCGGTAGCTGCAGATAGATATAAACCATCTGTAGAGAAGCTTACTTCATGCCAATTGCCCGAGGAATGATACTGCCATAGCTTTTTCCCTTTTTGATTAAACAATAGTAATACATTTGAATTTTCGTCTGATTCTGATCCGGCCATGGCCACAGCGGTGTGTGATCCATCTTTACTGATATCTACACCGTAAGCGCCGCCGCCATTTTGCTCTAAATTATAAGTCCAGACGGGTTTATTTGATTTTCTGTCAAAGAATAGGGCTTTACCATTTAGGGCTGCAAAAACTTTGGCTCCGTCGGCTGAAATGGCTACGCCGCCTTTAACATCTCCGCCAATATTACTCTTTGTCGGACTTTCATAAATCCATAAGGGTTCATTGGTGGATGAATCAAAGAAGTAAACATGACTGGAAGATTGCGCGGCTAAATACCGGCCGTCATCGGATAGGGCAACCGCTCCGACCCACTCAGGACCTGTGGGATAGCGCCAAAGCTCTTTTCCCGCCAAAGGGTCGATTAAGACAATTTCATTATCGTTAAAATCCGAATCAAAAAGAACGGGGCCATTATCGGGTGAGTCAATTATCGAGGCTCTGGCCTTACCTAAACCGTTTGAAGCTTCAAAATAATAGAAATTTGATCCGTATTTTTTGGGAACATTTTTAAATATATATTTAACTCCCTTTTGGTAATCGTCGTCCTCGTTATCCTCCTTTTGCATATCCAACAGCTTGCCATTGAAATATATTTTTACATATTGGGGAGGACGACCGGCTTTGTCGGAATAGACCACAGAATACGTATATCTCTGGCAAATTGGACCCCAGAATGGATGGACTTTACCGTTTATGAGTATGGGGTCGTTTGCAGTTTTTGGTAGTTTGGGTATTACACCGGCAGGGGATAAGTTTTCTGCGTACGCTGAACCTGAGAATAATAGAAAAAAAGCAAAAAGGACTAGTGCAAACTTAGCCATTTATGGGGCAAGCCATGTTCCGGGAGTGCCAGGACCTGGATTGTCAGTTCCTGGATTGGCTGTTTCCCCTCCGGAATTAATCGTATTTCCCGGACTGTTTCCGGAGGTGCCAGGAGCATAGTTGGGACCATCTGGAACTGGTGGAGGATCATTGACTGCGCCACCAGTTTTAATTTCTACTGTTTTTATGTCCGGTGCTGATGGCCCTCCGGCAGAAGTGCCTGGGGCAAACTTCATTTCCCCACCCTCGATCACGACTCCTGCTTCTCCTCCAGGACCAGTTCCGGGAGCCCAGACATGCTTCACTTCGTTTAAAAACTCTGTTGCGCCGCCCGAGCCATTTGCATCAATTACTTGCTTTGCCACCTGATTTACTACCTGCTCTTGAACCTCTATAACATTTTGCTTTTCTTCCCCACTAATTTTTGTCTTAATCTCTTCCATGGTTTTTTGCTGTTCTATGGTCCTTTCGGCAACCCGCTCCAGTGTTTCTTTATCATTGGTCTGTCCTAACAAAGTATTTTGTCTTTCTTTTATCTGAAGATAATTTTGAAGCAGATTCTGAATTTTCTCTTGATTTCCCTCTTGGGCGTAGCCTTGGGCCGTAGTCAATCTCTTCTCGGCTTGTTTTTCGAGGACAGCGACCTTGTTTTCGAGCTTGAAAGCGAAGAAATACTCAATTCCTTCCTGAATCTTCGTCACGATTGAGTTTTCCGAAGTGAATACTTGCTGCAGATCAACTGCATTTGAGGTTTGTGGAACAAAAAGAGTAACAGAAAAGAAAAATATCACCAGCAAAAGTATGCTTTTGGTATGCATCTAGTCCAGATTACACTAGTCGTCATTAGTAAATCAAATTAGGCAATGGGCTTTTTTGAGCTTACTGGCGGTTGGTGTCCAAGTTGGTTGCGAGACTAGGATTCGAACCTAGATTACTTGATTCAGAGTCAAGCTGCCTACCATTAGCAGATCTCGCAAGGTCGTGGCTGTATTTTACCACGGCGAGGGCTGGCCATGTGGTAGAATGCCTGGTAATTCGCACCTTAGAGAAGGAATAGGGAAAAATGAAGAGGTTGCTGGTGGCTTTTGTCACCTTGACGGTAATTTTGGGCCTGACTTCGGCCTTCCTGGCCAAAGAAATGCTGAAGAAACTCGGCTTCATTGACGACTTCGCGGCTGATTCCAAGCACCTGGTCACCTGGGATTACCCGGGGGCCAAAGACTGGGAACCGGGCCAGAGAAACATAGTCCTCCGTGGCCAGACACAGTTTGTGGCGCTGGTCGGATTTAAGCTAGAAATTCCCGTGTTGGGTTTTTCGGGCATGGATGTATTTGGCTATGTCCGGTCGGACAAGCGGGGAGTGGCCGTGGTGTCGGTTTACCAGGGCAAAGGTGCTTGTGAGTTTATGTTTATCACTGATACCGACCCGGCCAAGAACCGAATCGTGATTTCCTCAACTGATGATGACCAAAAATTGATGCCAACTGTCGATTACCCGCCGCATCTCTGGCAAAAGTGGGGAATTTATGGTTGAGTTTTTTTGTCCCGAATTTATCGGGATTTTTTGTAATTTGCTTAAACCTCTCCCTAGCCCTCCCCTCCCTCCTGAGGCGGACAAGTCGCAGGGGAGGGGATAGAAGGTAGATGCTGAATCACCATGCCTGCCGGCAGGCTGGCCGTCCCAGGAGGGACTTACTACGCAGAGAGAAGAATGCAGATGCTGAATCCCTCCAGAGGCGGGCAGGCAAGTTCAGCATGACGGCGAAAAGAAGGCAGATTCCGGGTCGGAGCCCGGAATGACGTGCTTTGTTAGGATGATTTGAGATCGGAGATGATTTCGGAGATGAGCTTCTTGGCGTGGCGGGCGATGGAGTCCTCGATATCCTGGGCAGCATGATCCTTTAAGTAGCTTAAAAGCTGGGGGTCGTATGGGGCGCGCCTCAAAGCATCTAAGAAAGTATGGTGATGGTGGGGATGGAGCTTCTGGAGAATATGCTCGAGGATGCCATGATGGAGGATGTCATCGAGGCGCTGCCTCAGGGACGACTTAGTTTCCTCCGGGGCATCGAGTGTACCGATGTAGATGTTGATCTCAGTTTTGTCGACTAGATGGTCGTAGAAAATTATGGACATATTTATAGTGTATTACACAAACCCCTTGGGAAGGCAAAAGGCAGATGCCGGATCAGGTCCGGCATGACGGGGGCAGATTAGCCGGCGCCGCCGCCACCGCCTCCTCCGCCACCACCCCCACCACCGGATGCCCCGCCGGAAGAACCGACGCCGGAGGCGCCAAAGCCAGAGGTTACAGAGCTGTTGATGGAAGACAGGGCAGTAGTAAAGGAATTTAAACCGCCGGAATGGGCAGAATAGAGATAGAGCGAGCTGGCAGTGGCGGTGTCGTGCTGGGTAAACTTGATGGGCAACTGGGAGAGCACTTTAGCGGACACACCGAGGACGGTGCCGTAGACGAGGTACTTTTCCCAGAGAACGATGGAGTCGATCGGTGATTTTACGGTAGTGCGATATTCCTTGATGTGTTTTTTAAAGGCCAGCCATGAAGCGGCTTCCTTTGCGCCAGCGGTGGTACGACGGAGGTGATAGTGGTAGAGAATGATACTGACAAAGAAGGCGAGGGAGAGAAAAGCGATATTTATATAACTAATAGCCGTTATTTGACTGGGAGAATTTTCAGAAAGGAAAATGATGACAGCGATTTGAAGACCGATAAGGAGAATGTTTCCGATCAAGGCGAGAAAGTCGGTGGTTCGTTTTTGGGAAACAGGATCGAAATAAGCCTGATCTATGTTTTGCTTTAAGGTGATTGTCTGGAACTGTTCAAAAAAGGATTTTATTTCAATGGGGTGGGATTTGAAATAAGAAACAAGATCGTCGAGGTAGAGAATGGATGCATCTGAGCGGACGGCTTCGAGAAGGTGATGGACATGACTGCGGATGGGATCAAGGGAGGAGTTTTGTAGCTGGCGTCCCACCTGGGAGGAGTCGATGACGGGGGTGAGACCGTATCTGTATGATTTGAAAACTAAACCTTCTTTCTTGTCGCTTCGATACAAACGATAGAGGCGAAGCTGTACGAGAGAGAGGATGGTGGCGGTAAAAGATTTGGGGGTGAGATTTTTGGTGCCATTTATCAACTGCTCGACTTGGGAGGGGGCGATGTCACTCGGTGGTTCCCAAAGAGAGCCGGCT
>Ga0156478_121_pt1 | contig 9604 bp, 10 predicted proteins | sample RifOxyB1_FD_110625 | JGI IMG/M metagenome (GOLD analysis project Ga0156478, IMG submission 110625) | Candidatus Collierbacteria bacterium RIFOXYB1_FULL_49_13 | reverse complement strand
TCATGGCGGCCTTGATGCCGTTGAAGCTGTTGTCTTTACCACCATAGCTGTTGATGAGAAGAGTCATCGTCTTTTTGCCTTTTTTGAAGGCCATAAGAATACATTCGACGACGATCTCTTCGAGCTCGGGACAGAACTCGCCAAAAACGGGAATATAACCGTTTTCGACCAATCCCAACGACATCTGACGATAGTCTTTCCAGTCGGCGATCATTTATTACCTCCATTAATGTGCTTGATTGGAATGATTTTACTCTATCTTCTAATATCTTCCAACATCTTCTAATATATTCTAATATGTTCTCATGAAGTATCGCTGGACTGAAACAGAGGAAATAAAAACTCTGCTGATTCGATTGGAAGCTTTGAAGATTGCTTTGGAGAAGACAAAAAAGCTGCCACACGTGGAGTTGGGGCTACGGCAAAAGTCGCTTTTGAAAAGTGCGGTGTACTCAGCTCGTATAGAGGGGCTGCCAGATGAAGAGACTGCGCCAAGGAAGGCCAGTCAAAATCTACTAACCGCATACAACTACATATACTCACATCGGGAGAGTGAGTTATCACTGGTACTGATGAAAAAGCTACATAGGATGGTGATGAGGGGTCTGTCACCTGGGGCAGGAAGTTTGCGGGTGGAGCCTTGGGCAATATTTGATCAGGCGGGTAACGCAATCTATCTGGCCCCTCTGCCTCATGACTTACCACCGCTCCTAGATAATTACCTTCGGGATATTAAACAATTGAGGGTGCACGGCGCTGTCGTGGCGAGTTTGGCGCAATTCATCTTTGAAAAAATCCACCCCTTTGCTGATGGTAATGGTCGTGTCGGTCGGCTGATCTCTGCCCTTGTTTTGGAACAAAGGGGTTTTGGTTTTCGCGGTTTGGTGCCGTTTGAGCGGTATATAGAAACACACAGAGATGGTTATTACCGAACTTTGGAGCAAAATACGGATGCAACTGAGTTCATAACTTTTTTCCTGGAGGCAGTGAGCGCTGAGCTGGACCAAATGCTAGACCAGTTTATCGGTGGGGAGGAGAAACCAGAGGACCTGTTGCTACCCAGAAGAAGAGAGATGCTAACAATCTTGTCAGACCACCCGGTTTGTTCTTTTGATTTTTTAAGGCGCCGGTTTATGGCTGTTAATGAAAAAACATTACATAATGATTTAGCACGGCTGATGAAGCAAGGGTTTGTCAAGAAAATAGGGTCAACTCGGGGGGCGGTGTATAGCAAGACTTGAGACGGTGAACTCAAAAAACCAAACCGGCTGGTTTGGTTGATGGATATTAGTTGGTGATGAGGGTGCCTAGAGAAACGTCTCCGGCGATGATGTCTGAGAGACGGAGGAGATCATCGGCATGAAAGACGAGTAACGTCAGATCGTTGTTTCTACAGGCAGCAAAGGCCTCCTGGTCCATGACGCCTAGATTGGCGATGATGGCCTCCTGGTAGGTCAGGTGCGCGTACCGGACGGCGGAGGCGTCTTTCTTGGGATCTCTATTATATACGCCGTTGACAGTACTGGCTTTGAGGATGATGTCCGCCCGGAACTCAGCGGCGGCTTGCGCGGCAGCGGAATCCGTGGAATGAAATGGGCGCCCCAAGCCACCGGCAAAGATGACGATCCGCCCTGCCTCGAAATGATGGGCAACCTTCATGTGGCTGAACTGCTCGGAGATGTGGGGCATGGTCAGGGCATTGGTCAGCCGGACATCGTAGTCGTAGCGGGAGAGGGCCTCCCTGAGCGCCAGACCATTGATGGCCGTGGCGGTCATGCCCATGTAGTCGGCGATAGCGCGATCGACACCAGAATTCTGGGCATTGCGGCCACGAATGATGTTCCCGCCGCCGACGACGATACCCATTTGACACTTGGTGGCCTGGATGGCGTTGTGGATATAGGTGCCGAGCATCATGGCGCGGGTGAGGCTGACAGGTTCTTCCGGACTGGCAAAAAGCTCGCCAGAGAGCTTGAGAATTACACGCTGGTACAACGAGGTACCTCCCTAAGTTATAAATGGGCAAAGTGGGGACATTTTACCACGGGAGGGGAAGAGGAGGACAGTTTTGGTGGAGGGAATTGACAAATGTTATAGGGCACGATAAAATACGGCTGTACACTGAGTCTAAGTCATGGAGGCATGGAAATGTCACACGGAACTCTGATTGCTAAGTGGTCCTTACCCCTAGTTTTCAGTAAGGTATCGGCCGTCGATGTATATCAACTGAACACCGGCGGACTCCGGGTGGAGTTGAACCAAGACAGAGCGCCAGTGGTTGACCACAATTTGCGGGACGCTAATCATTTCGGTGTTTTCCCGATCTTGGCTAACGGGTTTGTCGTTCGCGAGCTCGAAGACGGGATGGAGGTGACAACCTGGTACCCCCCCAAGAGTCGGGCCGCACAGATCCTGTTCTTGGGCTTGATTGCCCAGGGCGCGCAGAAAGATGGATTGGTCCGCATCAAGTAGTATGAGTTTTAAGAGTCGAGGCAATTTTGCCCCGGCTTTTTTTGTGCGAATTAATACCACCCCCTGCCTGCCGGCAGGCAGGCCTTCCAGGTGGAAAGTGAAAATACAAACCAGATATTCCCCTTTGTGATATTTCCGCAGTTTTTTCTGGCAGGAGTATTTACGCCGATAAAGAATTTACCGCCGGTATTGTGGGCATTGTCGCGAATCGCGCCTATGACTTATGCGGTGGATCTGGTGCGAGGGGTGTTTGTCAGGGCGGAGAGGGAGAGATAGACGGTTTAGCCTCGGATTTGACAAAAGCAGCTGATTGTTATAAGCTATGGTTGGTTTGAAAAGTAAATAGGTAAAAGCGCTATCAGCGGAGTCACGATCCGCGAAGCTGCCGGCCAAAATGCCGGACGGTGTTGCAAGCCGTATGATTTTGCTACCTGATGTCACCCGCAAGGGTAAACCGAGTCTGGACCAAGAGCCGAAGAGTTAATCACTTTTTGGAATGAAGATGGGACCACGGGTCCTCTTTTTTGTATAAAGAGCCCTCGTTCTTCACGTACTACTTATGTAGTAGGTGGAGGTCGAGGGCTTTTTTGGTAGCCCTAATCGCACATTTAATCACAGGAGAGAAATGAAATGAACGTCAACACAGTAGTGTGGACAGGTGAGAACCTGGAGGGTCTGGCCATGGAGTATGCGGTCAGATATTGGTCCGGGACATGGAAAGAGCTGCTGGTCGATAACAAGGGTGGCCAATACGGCACCTACGACGAGCAGGGACAGGTGTTCCCGGACACGGTCAAAATCCTGGAAGAGAATGGGGTCAGGGCAGAAGATGACTGGCCGATGATGCTATGGCAGATGGCCGGTAGAGGGGATCTCATGATGAATGGAGAACCTCTGTCTCAGTACTGGACCATCGAGTCGGCGGCGAAGGTGCTGCGCGAGTTTGTGACAGGAACTGATGAAGGCGGATATGGAGGGGAAATCCTGCTGCTTAAGGCTGATGATGGAAGCATTTTAGGCTTTACTGCATACACTGCACCTGCGGGTGTGGAACTGGGATTGGCACTGACTCAGAGACGCTTCCCGTACGAATCTCCGGTCAATCTAGCTTGGCTGCTGGCTGACGTATTTCCAGGTAAAAAGATTGGTTTGTTTCTGGATTTTGCCATCGCCGAGCGGGTTAGAGGCCAAGGACTCGGGAGCAAACTGTTTGACGCCAGAATGGTACGGCTGATTGAGCTGGGTGCGGAAGTACTGGTAGGCAGAACAATCAAGACATCACCGGCTCAATACTATGGCAACTATATCGCCAGGGGGATGAAGCCGATACTGACCGCTCCGGAAGATACCGACAAAGCCGTGTTTTCGGTATCGATAGATCAGATCATTTCACGAACGTGATTTTTTATGGAAGTAGGTATCCTGTCTGCCTACTTCCAGTTTTTTTGTTAATTATTAAAACACAAAATGAAACAAAGAATTGACACTATCGAGGTACTAAAACAATTAATATCAATCCCTTCTTGGGTGGAGGGAACAAAAGATGAGAGGCTCTTGGGTGAGTTTATCTTCCAGTGGCTTAGTAAAAATACGAGTTTGGAAGTAAAGAAAGAATGTGTGAGTGAGGGCAGGTTTAATGTGATTGCCGGGGATGATGTAAGTACGAGAATGCTAATGGTGGGACACATGGATACGGTGCTACCAGGAAATAGTTTGACCAAGGGCCCGATAAAGCCGGTTGTAGATGGTGACAGGCTGTATGGTTTGGGATCTTCCGATATGAAGTCAGGTTTGGCGGTGATGATGACACTGGCGGCAAGTAATAAGTTGCCGGCGGGGAGCTGTATGCTGTTTTATGTCGACGAAGAGTACGATTTTGCCGGAATGAGGAAGTTTGTCTTTGATTACAAGGGAAAGATAAAACCGGAGCAGATAATCTCGTTTGACGGAGGGGGATTGAAGGTGGGCAATGGGTGCAGAGGCTTGATAGAAATACGGGTGACTGTGACGGGGCAGTCCGGACACGCGGCCAGACCGGAAAGTGGTCGAAATGCCATAGTGGGAGCCAATGAGATGATAGAAGATCTGTGCGATTGGCTAGATGAAAATACCGATCCGGTGTTGGGACCGACTAGTTGTAACCTGGCATATATGAACGGTGGGGGGATGCAGGGAAATGTCATCCCTGATAACTGCGAATTTATCCTGGACATTCGTCCCAGTAAACCGGAAATAAATGCTAAGTCAGTACTGGAAAGACTGGAAGCGTCTGCGGTAGAGCGGGGGGTGAAAATCACTGGCAAGCAAATCCGTCACGATTTAGGAAGCTGGCTGACTAACCAAAAAGATATACCAATCACGGAACTGGGTTTACCCCTAAACGAATTGGGGCAGACCGGGTATATCGATGTGCAAATGCTGTGGCAAAGTTTTAACCGAGTACCCTGCTGGGTAGTGGGGGCTGCGGAGCTGGGCATGGCACACAAAGCCGACGAATATGTTTTAGTGTCAAAACTAAAACAATTTGAAGAAATAATGCTACGTTTTGTGACAAAAACACCTTCAAGGTCAGACCTTGTAGGTGTGATTTTAGTTGATAGTGTATGGGTGTGATGCGAAGCAAACCGGGGCGCCTCCATAGAGATTGTCAGTACAGGTGAAGTCGGAGTTGTGCAGAAGCGCTTGCTCTGCACTTAGATGAACCGGGTAGTAATAGTAGAGTTGGCCGATTTTGACTTCGAAGGCAAATATCGTGGTGGTTTCGGTTTCGTAAAGCGTCATAGCTGGGCGTAACTCGGCTGCGGCAACCGGTTGACCGGCAACGTCGGCGATGAAGTCAGCAAAGACTTGTCTGTATGCGTCGGGAGCGAAATTGACCACCTGCATGGCAAAGGGAGAGACTTCACCGATAAAGGGAAATGGAGCAGTGTAGGCGGGTGGCAAGTCACCTCGATAATACGAGGGTAGACCGAAGCGGTAGGTGACGCCGGTAACAGAATCGGCAAAGACCGCAGGCTGACACTCGGTAGCGATGTAGTCGTAGTCGTCGTTGACGATGTCCATACAGCTCTGGGCGAAGCCGTCTTTCTCGATAACCAGCGGGTGGGGTGCAACCGGATTTGGCTCCAGTACCAACAGACAAAAGATGTTGATGTGCTGATTGTCTATCTTCTGGCCGTAGCGGGCATCGCAAATGGCAGCTGCTTCCGCTACTTTACCGGGTAGTTTGAGCTTGTTGATAGGGAAGATGTTGTTTTGGTAACTGTCCCAATCGAATGAGTAGCTCCAGTTACACTCATCAGATGCCGCATCGCAAGCGGTATTGACGTAGATAGTTTCGGCCTGGAAAAGGTCGAAAAGCGGCGGTTTGTCCAACTGGTGATTCGAGTCCGGAATGTCGCAAGCAGACAGAAGGGCGATGCATGTCAGTAAGATGATGAAGCGGCGCACGGAAAACTCCTTTGTTGAAAAAGAGCGATTTGAAGGGATTATAGCATGAGCATATAATGTGTGATTATCGGTACATTGAAAGGAGTTTGTGGATGAGGTACATGCTGATAGCGGTGCCGGTGCTCCGGAGATAATGAGAAACTAATCCAAGCTAAAGCTTGGGCTTTTGTGCTAATCCGTGGTAAAATGAGTTCCAGCTTTTTCAAGCTCGAAAGGAAAAAAAATATGGCTACAAAAAAAATAAAATCTAAAACTGAGGTGAAGGAGGTTAAGGCTCCCGAAAAGAAGGTGAAGCCCGGCAGCAGCCGGGCGGCGACTTCTATGGAGCAGCTGCTCAAGCAAACAGGTTATCACCTGAGCGCTCCAAGACGGGGTGATGTGCTGAAAGGTTTGGTGACTGAGGTCAACAAACGGATGGTCTTGGTGGATATCGGAGCTAAAACCGAAGGTATCGTGGTGGACAAGGAAATGGAGGCAGCTTCTGATTTAGTTTCCAGACTGTCTGTAGGTGATGAAATCGAGGTATTTGTAAAACACCCGGAAAATGACCAAGGCCAGATCGTCCTGTCACTACGCCAGGCAGCTGAGGACAGCAGATGGGGATCATTTACCGAGTGGATGGAGACGGAGAAACCAATCGATGTAAAGGGACTGGAAGTAAACAAGGGTGGTTTGATCGTCCAGGTGGACACAACCCGGGGGTTTGTACCTTCCTCACAATTCAGCCAGGAATTCCTGGGCCGGATGGATGAGCTGGTGGGTAAAGTTTTTAGGGCTAAGGTAATCGAGGTCGATCGTGAGCAAAATAGACTAATTCTGTCTGAGAAAGCTGTGTCTGAGGCTGAGGAATTGGCCAAGAAGGACGAGGCAATCAAGAGTGTCACCATCGGTGACGATCTAGAGGGTGTCGTGTCCGGCATCATGCCTTTTGGTGTGTTTGTCACAGTGTCAGTGCCTCTCTCTGGCAAGGAAACCTCCGGTAAAGTAGAGGGATTGATCCATATCTCCGAGATTTCCTGGGAGAAAGTGGAAGACCCGAACAGCTTTTACAGTGTCGGTGACAGAGTCAAGGTCAGAGTCATCGGCGTCGAAGAAGCGACTGGAAAACTTAACCTGTCCATCAAGAGACTTCAGCCCGATCCATGGTCAGACATCGATAAACGCTATGCGGTGGGGAGTAAACACAGTGGCAAGGTGGTCAGATTGGCGCCTTTTGGTGTGTTTGTAAACTTCGAAGCCGGCATAGATGGACTGATACATATCTCCAAGATGCCGCCTGGGAAGGAATTCTCGGTCGGCGAGGGTGTCGATGTCTACGTGGAAATGCTCGACGTGGAACACAGACGGATCTCTCTCGGAGTGGTGCTGACAGAGCTGCCGGTCGGGTACAAGTAAGGTTAACGGTGAACAGTTAACAGTTAACAGATACAATAGATATATGGCGAAAACTAAACTCGTGATTAAGGATGACCAGATACTGGTGGATGCTGAGCTGATCTTTATGGAGATCAAGAAGGCAAAAGGGAACTGGCAGCAGGTGGAGAAGGAGATCAAACAGATGCTGGAGGCTTTCAAGGAAGAATAGGGGCGGGGTGTCATGCTGAACTAGATTCAGCATCTGCATTCTAAATGTATCAAAGGCAGATTCCGGATCGAGTCCGGAATGACTGTGAATTTTTTGGTGCTATAATATGGGGTATTCGTAGGTTAATTGTGGAGGAACCTAATGCCCTTTTATAACTTGATTCGGTTAACAGCAATCCGGGCTGCGGAGCTAGAAATGTTTATGAATGAGGCCGGGTGGCTGGAAGTGATTCAGGCGGAAATCGCCGAAGCACCGGAAGAAATGCTGGTGCTGGTGGAAAAGAATCTGGCCAGTTTGGTCGATCAGCTTTATCTAGAATCGGGGCGCCGGCATGATAGGTCTCTCGAAGACGCTGAATACCACAAGCTAGTGCGACAGGGAATGTTTGGGACAAGGATTGAAGTGTCTTTGCTGATGCCTGTCAGGTTTGCAATGGCAACCCGTTTTGGCTGGACGACAGCACACCAACTGCTGGAGAAACGGCAATCTGAACGCATCGCCTGGGTGGCTAAGATGTCCGATCGAGCCAAAATGGCGGTGCAGGAAGAACTGAACCAGCTGAGTACGGCTGTGGGCGCAGAGGTGGATGAGATGCTGGCCCAAGTGGCAATGCTGCGGGAAACCGCCAAGCTCTATGATGACGTAGCCGGCCTGTTGATGAAAATTTAGGATAGAATTTTGACTTCGCGAAAGCGGGGTCTTTTTTTGTGTGTCTTAAATATTTTATATACCACCCCCTGCCTGCCGGCAGGCAGGCCTACCCCCTCCTAATCTAGGAGGGGGTATAGAGATATGAGTTATCATGTATACATGATGAGGCGGTTGGTATTACTCCATGGCTGGGGGCAAGACAAGAGAACTTGGCAAGGTTTGCTGGAAACTTTTGGAAATGAGGCGGTGGCTTGGGATTTGCCAGGATTTGGAGCAGAGAAGGTAGAAGAGGAGTGGGGGGTGCCGGAGTATGCGGAGTGGGTGGAAAGAAAGATTAAGAAGGAAGGGTGGTCGCGTCAAACACGGTTGGTACTGATGGGACATTCGTTTGGAGGGCGGATCGCGGCAGAGATTGCCAGTAAGCAGCCTGAGTGGTTAGCGGGGTTAATTTTGTATGGCGCGCCTTGTCTATACCGACCGAGCTGGAAGATAGTGATGATTAAGCACCTGGCAAAGAGATGGAGGTGGTTTAAGTTAATTAAGCGGCTAGTGGTTAGCTCGGAGCTGGCAGACGCAGATAAGAAAGGGCTGGGGAAAGTGTTTCGGAGGGTAGTGGTTTACGATCAAACGGAGCAACTTTCGACAATCAAAGTGCCTACACTGGTACTTTGGGGAGAAAAAGACGGGGCGGTGCCGGTGGCGATGGCAAAAGAGATGAATAGTTTAATTGACAAAAGTAAGCTGGAAATAGTTGAAGACGGAGGACATAATGTGCATCTGTCCAACCCGATGTTATTTAACGGTATCGTTAAACGCTGGTATGAAAGTATTTAACTTTTTGTTTCCGTTTAGTGATTTTTGTTATATCCTGCAGCAGGAGGAATACGACTTGAAAAGGTACATTAAGTGGCTGTCGAGATTCTTTTTTCGGCGGAACTTTCAGGTTAGAGACCACCTGCGGGTAACGAAAAGGGTCAAGATAATGCTTGGGGTAATCGGGGTGATCTGGGTGGTAAGTTTTGGGGTAATCGGGGCGGTGTTAGCGTCGGGTTGGTGGTGGTTGGTATGGTTGGGGATAAAAATGTTACTAACTCCAATAGATGTGTATCTGGGTACGGCGATTACGGAACCGTATTTTGAGGTAATCAAATCGAAAAGAAGAAAACTAGCGGCGGAGATAATGAGAACGAAGGGGAAGAACACAAGGATCGTGGTGGTAGCGGGAAGTTTCGGTAAGACGACGACTAAGAATTTTATCTTCCAACTATGCCGGTATAAATATAAAGCGGTGATGATACCGGGAAATATCAACACACCGGCAGGAATCGCCGACTGGGTGATCAATAATTTTCGAGAAGGAACAGAACTTTTAATCGGTGAAGTGGATGCTTTTTATGTCGGAGAGATCAGGAGGAGTCTGGAGGTGATCCCTCCGGACGTGGCGGT
>Ga0156478_133_pt2 | contig 9883 bp, 8 predicted proteins | sample RifOxyB1_FD_110625 | JGI IMG/M metagenome (GOLD analysis project Ga0156478, IMG submission 110625) | Candidatus Collierbacteria bacterium RIFOXYB1_FULL_49_13 | reverse complement strand
ACATAACCGATCAAGTGAATTTTCTTTTGGGCGGGGGAGCTTTTGATGGCTGACTTGATGGCTAACAACTCTGGAGAGGGGGGCTCGGCCACAAAGGCTTGACCGACGAGAACCAGATGGAGGGAGGAGTTAGCGAACGAGGAAAAGGCCTCAATCAAACCCAGCAGGTTTTTGTTCCAATTAACGTCCCCGACGTAAAGGGCATAACGAGCCGGTAAATGATAAGTTTCGGCCACCGCTTTTTTGATTTGGCTGGTAGTTCTGACATGGCTGGGAGCTAAGGGAATAACTGAGATCTGAGAAGCGGGCAGGTGGAGTAAATGTTTGATATCCGCGGCGGAAGAGTGTGAATCGGTAATAATGTGGTTAGAGCGGCGGACAAGATATTTTTGCAGTTGCCATTTGAGCGAGCCACGTAGCCCACGAGGAAAATGCGCGGGGTATTTGAGAGGGATCAAGTCGTGGATGGTGACAACTAGGGGGATGGTGCGCCTGCGCGGGAGAGTCAAGAAAAATGGTTCAAAATAGGGGTAGTGTAGGAGTTCAACCCCACCTTGGGGAGTAGATGACAAGGTAAATTGATCGGTGGGATAGCGTTTTTGAAGGGCTTGGAAAAGCTCGCGAGTATAGATCCCCACACCTCTCACCTTGCTTTCGGAGCGAATGGGCAGAGTAGAAATGTGGACGTGCATAGCTTGATTTTACCTTATTGGCGAGTAGGAAAGTTCAAGGTTGTAAGATCCCTTGGGGATTGGATAAGCCTGAAAGGCATAATTAGCGCGGAGAACCCGGATGATTTGCTTATCAAGCTTGGCTTGCCAACCCGAGTCATAGGTATTACTAACTACCAAAAGAGTGGGAACGGGAGTATCGAGTGCAAGCTTGATCGACGAATCGCGATATTCAAGAACTTCTAGTTTGGACTGGGGATTTTCCTGGGAGGCGAAGGAGGGAGCAACTTCCAAATAAACTAGTCGGTCGGGAGCAAAGGATGGGTCGGAGAGCGAGTCAGCCATGTCCAGCGGAGTTTTCACTGCATAATTGGAGATCAGCTGGAAGCGGGGAAGGGTGCGTAAATTTTGATAGATTGCCAGATTATTTTGGGTAAAGACGCGTTGGAATTTGGGGTTTTGCATAACCGTACAAACTTCGGGACGCTCAATTTTAGTGGGTGTACAAGAATCAGTGTTGAGTAAAAGATAGCGAATATTGAGAAAATCGAATAAGGGACTAGCCGGGTTTTTAATCTCAATGTACCTGCCGGGATGAGGAGTAATAGATCCATCATTGATAATCCCGACAAATTCACCGTACCAACGAGGGTAGGCGGAATGGTAGCCGCTGGCGCTTTCTAAGTTATAGACTTCATTAAAATTGGGGGGAAACATGGCGGAGCCGTAAACCTGGAAGCGGGCGGGGTCGGTAGCGATAATATTTTTTTGGAGATACTCAATTTCGGGTGTGACGGGATAAATAAGGGAAGCGGACACATAGGGGTTAAATTTGAGGAAGTAGCGACCCAGGTCAAGAGTTAGTAATAGGGCAAAACACCAAACAACGGGGAAACGGTGGAAGCGAAAACCCAGGACCCCTACCCCGGCCAATACAATGCCGAGTCCAACCGTAGGGAGGGTGGCACGGGCGCGGGCAGTTAGAGCAATAAGTGAGAGAGCGAGAGCAAGCAGGCCGACGCGCAGAAGCTTTCGGGGATGGGAAGCAATGGCTTGGAGAGTAAAAACAGCGGAAATGATCAGGCCTAAGTCAAAAAGATATAGCAGACGGCTGGCAGCGCTAGTCCCAATCACGGGAATCGGCAGTTGGTAAAAGAAACGGCTAACCGGATTTTGCGTAAGAAAAATGAGAGTGATCCAGGTCAAACCAAGGTAAAAGCGGTGCAGGCGTGATTTGGGCTTAAGAAAGTGCCCAAACAGAAAAAGGGCAAGCGGAAGGAGACCGGCATAACCCGCGATTTCGAGATAGTTGTAAAAACCGTGATAGTTATAAGTGGCGGGGTGACCAAAATAATCGGGACTGATCAAAGTGAGTAGATGAGCAAGCGGAAAAGTTCCATGAGCATATTCACCAATATACAAATCACCAGGCCGAATCGATTCTTGGTAAACGCGGAAAACCGGCAATAAAAGAAGGGCTGCAAGTCCCAAGGGGAGCGCGAAACGAAGAAGAAGACTCCCCAGTTTGGGGCGGAATTTCGACCAAGGCAGACGCGTAAGCAGATAGATCAAGGACATAAGTAAGCCAAAAATCAAAAGCTGAGGGTTACCTGTTACAACTAAGAAAAGCAGGGACAAAGGGATGGGAAGAAAACGCGGAGTCGAGGCAGTAAAAAAATTTTCGAGGGCGGAGAGTAACAAGAGAATGGCGGCGAAAGAGTAGTTACCTGAGCCGTATTCGAACCAAGTGGTAGATAGGCCGGCGAGACTAAGCGCGAGCGCGCCTACGAGAGAGAGTTTACGGCTGACACGGTAACTACGGAGCAACAAGTAACCAGCGATGGAAACCAAAATAAGCTGTCCGTACAGAAACACGGATAGACCGAGATGGGTGGGTAAAAATGCAGTCAAGAGAGTCAGGGGATTATAGGGAGCAATAGCGAAAAAAGAACTGAGGAAGGGAACACCAGAGAGCGAGTCTTTGTTCCACCAAGGAGACTTAAGTGAGCGCAGGCTCGTGGAAAAGTGATTGCGCCAAGGAATTGCGAGCGAAACCGGGTCGGAGAGGAGCGGGTTTTTAACTGGAGTCGAGGTGGTTAAGCCTAGGTAGCGATAATTAAGCCAGGGGTAATAAGTCCCGGTCACGATATCGTAGGGCTGGGGGAGGCGGCCCTGCATGGTTGGCCACAGGATGAGGGCAACAAAAAGAATCAGGGGGAAAAATAACCAGGATAATTTAGGGAGCGCCTGCATAGATTAGGGATTATCAATGATCGCGCCTTCGAACATGATGAGATAGTTGGGGGCTTTGATTTCGAAGAGCCGCGGGTATTCTCCGGGTAACTGGGCGAAGCCAGTCACTAGTAAAATCTTTTTACCTGGGTTATCACGCACAATAGCCTTGGCCACTTCAGTGCCTTCGAAGTCGACAAATTCATATTTGCTAAAGCGTAAAACATGAACCCATCCCAAAGGATCAGTGGTCCGGTCAACCAGCTTTTGGTTTTGGTAGTCACGTAATAACTTTTTATCACCATAGAAAAGAAGGTAGGCTTGCGGCTCGCCAAAATCGTTGGTGATATAAACTTTGTCTACCTGACCTTCATATTTATTGACCTCTTGAATCATTTGTTTGTAACCCCATTGCCACTCGCTAGAGTATTTGATGGGGTAGACGCCGAGCAAACGGTAAACAAACAGGCTGATATTCCACAGAACAAAAACAAGCAAAAGTAATTTAAAGTATCGGGAGCGAGAGGAGAGCCAGGAATTAAGCGAGAGGAAGCCGATCCCCTCGACCAAAAGGAGTGCCGGAAGGAGGTTGAGGGCGCGGAGAGAACTGGGGGCGTCAACGGTAATAGCCGAGGGGATGGGGGAGAACAGAATCCAGGGAATAAGAAGAGCGGCAAGAGTTGAGTATTTTTTATCCTTGAGTGAGAGGAGGCCGATGACTAATAAGGGGAATTCAAAAAGATACAACAGCCCCATGCCCTGAACGGAGCGCTGAGTCTGGGCACTGCCTTTAAACAACAGTAGTTCGGAAGAGAAAGTTTGGAGGTAATCAAGACCGAGTTTGTAAACGAGGTGGGTATATTTGTTGTGAATCAGTCGGGGGAGCGGGTCAGGCAAGGGAGTGTAGCGGCGAGATTCGCCTACGGCCATCAAAAAGCCTTCATTGTTTAGGGTGTCGAGAGTGTTCCAACGCACCTTGGCGGAAGGGTTAACAAAAGTAATGATTAAGGGTAGAAACAGGAGACAACTTACTAGAGCCAACTTTAGCCTACGGGAGCGCCAGAAGAGCCAGATAAAGAGTAAGGGGAGAAAAATCCGGGCACTATTATAAGTATAGAGCGAAAGGACCGCAAAAAGTCCGGTTTTGATTAAAGCCCGGGGATCTTTCTTAATCCGACAATAAAAAAGAAGCGAGAGTTCAATAAACAGGAGAGCTAAGCCGGCTTCAAAAGAAGCTCGGGAGAGGTGGACGTGCCAGGGAGAGATCGAAAGGAGTGCCGAAGCGATAAGACCCAGGCGAATGCTAGCGAGTTCTTTCCCAAGGAGGTAGAGTGTATAAACAGCCAGGATGCCAATCAAAGCGGGAGTGAGACGCACTCCTATTTCGTTGAGGCCAAAGAGGGCAATGCCCGGAATGGAAGCATAAATCATGCCCGGAAGCTTGTACTCACCATAAGCTTTGAAAGCCAGGGGCAAGAACTTCCCCCATTCATCGCGAGCCGTGGTTAAAACTGAGTAGGCGTTGATCCCGATACTAACTTCGTCCCAGTTAAGAGCAGGGGGAGACTTGGTCAATCCCCAAAAACGAAAGATGGAAGCCACGAGGAGAATAATCAGCAAGATCTTGTTAGCGGACATAACGGAATTTAAGCAAAATTAAGTAAAGTAGAGTCAGGAGGGAGAGAGCATTGGCAATAATTTCGACCAGGGTACTACCCAACTTAATAGTGTAGGTGTGGGCACCGGGAGCGAGGGGGACAGAGATAGCGCCGTCTACCGTCGGAGCGAGAATGAGTGGTTGACCATCCACTTGTCCCTGCCAGCTGGGAAAAAAGTTTTTGTGCACGGTTGCTGATTCGGTGCCTGTCGCAACTGTGCTAAAGATAATTTTGCCCTGAGTCGAAGCGGAATCGAGCTCTATAGCTACTTGGTCACTACTAACGAGAACATTTTGCCAGCGCTCGGTAACCGCCCAGCGGGGAACCAATTCCTGCCTTAAGCTTGTGGCAGTTTTGTCTTTGATCAGGGCATATTCTGTGGCAAATTCGGTGCTGTCCCAAAATTTGCGGGGAGAGCGGTAGTTGCGGGTATTGATCAAGCCCAGGAAAAGAACCAGAAAAAGGAGGATGGGAGTGGGCTTGAGATGAAGAAGGAAAAGAGGAGTTACAAAGGCGGCGATCCCCAAAAGACGCCAAGGGAACTGCATAACTTGGAGGATGGGCACGTGATTCCAAACAAAACGGGTCATGGGTAACATGAGAAAGATGGTTGCAAGATAAAGCAAGAACAGAATGGCCAGTGAGCGAGAGCGGTGGCGAAGGAACAAGATTAGAGCTAGAAAGACAGTAGAAAGAGAGGCAAAACCTAGTTGGAAAGTCATGCCGTCGTTGACGATCCCCGGCATAGAGTACCAGTAGTCCCAGCGGCTATATAACAGTTGGAAAGGCATAACAAAATGATCAAAATAATGGAAGCTATAATCCTGAGCAACACCGGACAAAACGAGTGAACGCTCAAAGAGCATGGGTAAGAGAAAAAAACTGGCGAGAAGGAGGGATAGGAGGGTAGTTTTGAGGAGGAGGCGGAAATTGGGAAAACTAAAGAAGGAGTAAGTCAGGATGACTCCCATTCCCAATAAGCCAAGAAAGTTGTGAGAGATGAGGGCCGCAAAGAGCGGGAGTGGGGAGTACCATAACAAGCGTCCTTGTTTGGCGAGATATTGGTACATCACCAAAACCCAAGGGAGAATACCCAAGACCATGATTTCCCCCAAGGAAAAGCGAACGAAGAGATTGACGAGCTGGTAGGGAGTGGTGAGGTATAGTGTGGCGGCGATCACTCCCGCTAGACGAGATTTTTTCTGGAAGAAAACGTACCAAGCCAAAGCTCCGCCTCCCAAGCTACCGATTGCCAAAAGTTTGAGAATAGTCGGTACCCCGAGAGGAGTAATCAATTTGAGAAAGGAAGCCAAGTAGTAGGGACCGGGATAAACATAATTAAAAATGGGCGTACCGTAACTATTATCGAGAAACAGACCCCAGCGCACCGGGAAGTAACCTAATTTGAGCATTTCGGTCATCTCCCCTACCCTTCTGATATGGTAAATGCCGTCGTGGCTGTCAAACCAGCCCGGGCGGAGAAGTGAGAAAGTGAGCCACAGGGTTAAACCAAGGGTTAAGAGAAGCGGCCAAAAATGTTTTTTCATGAACGCGAACCTTGACAGCGTTCCCAGTATTTAACATATGAGCTAGCGATATGGAGGCCGGAATACCAGGCAAAGACAAAACCGGGGAAACCGTCCTGGTAGCCTTTGTGTCTAAGGTAAAGCGAAAGGAAACGGAATAAGGGTTTGATAAGCATATACAAGAGAATACTCCCAAAGCCAGTCCCGATCCGTTTGCTAGATAGCCACTCATCGGCTTGGAGTGAAGTGTAGCGATTGCTCCTTAAAAGATAGCGGGAAAAATTGGGGTCGGCGATGTGAAGGAGGTCATTGTTAAGCCAGCCCAGGGAACCATCAACATCCATCAGTTCGTGGACCGTTTTTTGCGGGAGATGAGCTTTGCCTTTGCGAAAGAGGCGGATCACCGGGTCGGGGTACATCCCACCTTTGTTCATCCAACGACCTAAGAAGTAGTTGCGGCGTTTGAGATAGTAGGCGTCCGAGCTACTTTCATTATTAATCACAGTTTTGATTTCGGCGGCGAGCATACTGCTTACCCGTTCGTCGGCATCCAGTTGGAGGATCCAGTCACCGGTACATGCCTCAATGGCTTTTTGTTTGTTGATGTGAAAGTTGGAGAGATTGGGAGTCGAGATGACGGTAGCCCCCAAATGCTTGGCAATTTGCGCGGTGCGGTCAGTTGATTCGCCGTCAACGACGACGGTCTCGCTGGCGAGGCCCTTACATGATTCGAGGCAGTCGGCGATATTGCTTTCTTCATTGTAGACGGCAAGAGCTAGTGAGAGTTTGACCTTTTTAGGTTCCATAGTGATTAGTATAGACCATGGTTAGTCTTATTTGCCAGGATAGGGTTCAACACCAATGGCTTGGCTTATTCTTCGTCTCGTGGGATTATTTTGTTTCTAATTTCAATACTTAGCTTTCTCATGGCTCTCCAAGCTCGAGTGCCAACTGTATCGAGAGTCGGTTGACCTTGAACTTCGTCTCCCAGATAACCAGTTTGGGTAGCTTCCTCTATTAATTCATTTCTAACTTCTTCAGGAATTGTGGGTTCTGTCATATTATCCTTTCTTAGTTGATTGTAACAATTTTATATTTTTAGTGTGAATCCGTTAATTTGACTGAAGGGAGAGAACGCGCGTAAAGGTGGTAGGTGGGATTTTTGGGATCAATACCGGTGAATTCAAAACCGTTGCGTTCGAGGGTAGTGACAGAACCGATATTTTCGGGATTGGCGAAGGCAGTCAGTTTTTGGAGTTTTAGATCCTCGGTGGCATAGGCGACAAGAAGAGCCACGGCGCGAGAAGCATAACGTTTACGTGTGTGTTGTTCATCAATAAAATAACCAATAGTGGCTGTTTTTTGCTTGGGAATCACATTAATCTGACATCCGCCAATTATTTCCTCTTGGGAGTTGCGAATAGAGAAATAATGGAGATTTGGATTATTATGATTTTGAATACTTTTAATTAATATATTGAGGTCATTATATTTTGGTTTATCTGTCCACGGACTATCATAATGAGTGAAAAAATTTTGATTTTGACGAATGAGAACAAAAATTTGGGAAGCGTCTTCAGGAGTATAGTCAGTTAGGATAATTCGATCGTTAATAACCTGATTATCTTCATGGCGCTGGTAAAATTCACCTGCGAGACGAATAACAATTGCTTCTGGTGACATGGTGAATATTATACTAGGGGTGAGAAGGAAGAACTAATCTTATATAATGGCAGAATGCCGGTCAGTGTCAAACATAGAGAACAAGAGGTTTCGCCTGATAAAGAAGGAGTGGCGCGGGGAGATGGATTTGTGGTGATACCAACACAAAATGGAATCACGATTTCTGATGGCCGAGGTTGGTCGGTAACAGTAAACGGTAATGAGGCGGCAGTCTATACAGACAAGGGAGAGATTAAGATTAAGAAGGATGACTAGAGTCAGTCTTATGGTTCAACGAGGAGGAAGGCGGGAGAACCATCAGGGAAGGAGACGGTTTTGACAATGTGAGAGTCTGGGTAGAAGTCATCCCACTTGCCAATAAAGAGAGTGCGAGGGGATTTATCTTCGTCCTGCCAGTTGAGATATTTAAAAGTGTACTTGCCAAGGTAATATTCTGGTAGCTGATCCAGCCAGATTTTCCCTTCGGTTTCGTAACGGAGGTTTTGGTGGTTTTCGGTTTGGAACCAAGTTGGGTCCCAACGATTGTAGAAAGCGAGGAAAAGCTGGGGTTCACCATACCATTTGGTCATCACAATCCGATCATATTCGCTCTCATGAGTTTTGAGATAGGCGGCGACTTCCGAATAGCCAGATTGCCAGTCACGGGCAAAGGCTTTCGGGTACCAGGTGAAGTAGAGCAAGATAAAGATAATGGCTTCCGAGACTAGCAGGAAGATGATAGGAGTGAGAAATTTGGATTTGGTTGTTTGAAGGTGGGAGAGGCCGAGTCCAGCTAGGAGTTGCCAGCCGGGGAGAGTCAGAATCGAACGAAGCACGTGGTGAGAGTCACGGGTCATGGAGGCGGGAAGGAAACCCAGAGAGATCAAAATAAGAGGCAAGCCGGTGAGTGGAGTAAGTTTCCGCGACAAAAGAAGATAAAGACCGAGGAGAACGAGTACAAACTCAGTTTTGTACAAGACCCCAAAGAACTTGAGATGGTGCTGATTGTGATCACCAGCTTCGAGAGCGAGGAAAGAGGGATCAAAATAGGAGAGATAATTCCTGGCAGTTTTGTAGACGAAATAAGTAGCACGGTTAAAGACAAATTTATTGGCTAGGGCCGGCAGGGGGAAGGTGCGGCGATTGTCAATAAATTCGGTTAAACCTTTTTGGTCGGTGGTGACTCCTACCTGAGAATAACGGTACTGGGCCCGGCCGGAAACTAAGTTGAGTAAAATGGGCGCGGCAAAGAGAGCCAAAATACCCAGGAAAAGCGCGAGCTGTTTGAGATGTTTGTAGAGCTTGGTCGAGAAAATCAAGTAAAGAGCTAAAAGAGGAACAACAACCTTGGCGCTATTATAGGTGTGGGGAGCGAGGCCGAGCGCGATAGCACTAGATATCAGAAAATAGATATTAGACTTTAGTGAAAATCGCAGGAAGAAGTAAATCCCGGCAAGGATGAGGGTTAAACTCACGTTGGCTTCGAAGGCGGGACGGGAAAGCATTAAATGCCACGGCGAGACCGCCAACAAAAAAGATGCCCAGAGACCCACTTTGTCACTGTAGAGTTTTTTGCCGATTAAGTATGTTAAGTAAACAGCGAGAATACCGGCTAGAGCGGAAGGCAAACGGACGGCCCAAGCATTGAGACCCAAGACTTTAATAAAGGGCACGAGCAAATAGATGTAGACGGCAGATTTCCATTCACCGTAACTACGGAAGAAGATAGGTAGCTTTTCTCCCCATTCGTCCATCCCTGTTTGCATGATCGAGTTGGCTGAGACACCCATACTGATTTCGTCCCAGTTGAGACTGGCGGGAACGCTCCCCAGCAAGAAGAGGCGGAGAAAAGCGGCGAGAGCGAGGATGAGCCAGATTTTTTTCATAGGTTAGGCGTACCAGTAACCGCGAGTAAAGAGCACGATACCAATCGTGCAGGAAATAGTAAAGAACAAATAGATTATAGTCTTAGGAACACGCGGGAGGGAAGGAATAATTAGAAATAGGGGGAAGAGAGCTAGCGAGAAGCGAGGCATACTCCCCAAAGAACCAGTTACTAAGGGGAGAGCTAGGTTGACGAGCGCGTAGTACTTGTAGGCTGGATCCAGCTGACGACGACGCCAACTTTTAATGA
>Ga0156478_147_pt1 | contig 10386 bp, 9 predicted proteins | sample RifOxyB1_FD_110625 | JGI IMG/M metagenome (GOLD analysis project Ga0156478, IMG submission 110625) | Candidatus Collierbacteria bacterium RIFOXYB1_FULL_49_13 | reverse complement strand
ATTTATAATCGCCTATCGACTTAAAATACATCGGCCATTTGTTCCCATATTCGTCACTGCCATAATGAAGTAGAGAATAGCCGTAGTACCCGAGGGCTGCCTCGTCACCATCAAATCCTCGGGGTATGTTCCCGAGTCTCCACATCAATAAAAACACCGACACTACCGTCAATATTCCCACCCACCAATATTGCCTCAACACGCTTGCGTTCATCTGTCCTAATGATAGCATCGACGCTGTACAATTAACTTATGCTCAAAACCCTTTTGCGCTGGCTTGTCATTTGGAGACTACTGCTTTTTATCCCCTTACTGCTGGCTGCCTTCACCTTCCCCCTCAAGCCGGGCTTCACCGATCTTACCAATGCCTTTTCGTTTAGCGATTTACTCACAGCTTGGTCAAACTTCGACGGCCGACATTATCTTACTTTAGCTGAATTTGGTTACCGCTCACCGCAGGCTTTCAATTTACAAAATTATTTTCCTATATACCCATTGATAGTCGGACAGCTGGGACACCTCATTCGCTCCTACCTGATCTCTGGTTTGCTGATTTCGCATCTGGCTTTTTTTGCCGCACTCTATCTTCTTTACAAGCTTCTTCGCCTGGATTACTCTCATTCGACTGCCCGGAAAACCATCGTCCTGATTTTAGCCTTCCCCGCTTCTTTTATTTTTGGTTCTGTTTACTCAGAAAGTCTATTCTTCCTCTTTGCTGTCGGAGTCTTCTACTTTGCCAGAAAAGGCCAGTTCTTACCGGCAGCAATTTTCGCCTCGATTGCCGGGGCGACTAGAGTCACCGGTTTCCTTCTCTTTTTTAGTCTCGGCATCGAGTATCTGATCTACATCCGCGACCATCGCAAAAAATTCTTCACTCCCCAGCTTATCTGGTTTTTCCTCCTTCCCATCGGCTTCTATTCGTACGTCCACTATCTTGGTGGTGTCTCCGGTGATCCCCTTCTCTTCCTCCATGTCCAGCCGCTAAACAGTGGCCCCCGGGAGATTAATCATGTCGTTCTACTCTACGAGGTCTTTTACCGCTATATAAACATGCTTATTGATGTACCAAAAAATAACCCCCTTTTCTTTACTGTCCTCCAGGAGATGTTGATTGGTTTACTTTTCACCGCGGTTTCGATTCCTGTCCTCAAAAATACTCGACTTTCCTATGCCCTCTTTACTCTGCTTTCTTTTATCCTTCCCACCCTCATGGGTTCGTTCGCCTCCCTTCCACGGTTTGTCGCCGTTCTCTTCCCTGGCTTTCTTGTTCTCAGTCTTTATTTCCACAACCACCCCCGCTGGTATAGACCCTTTATTACTATCTGTCTCAGCTTTCAATTCATTTCTGTCTACTTCTTTACTCGAGGTTGGTTTGTGTTATAACCACAGCTGTCGTTATGTCATATAACTATCACATCAAACCGCGTACTGATCTCTTCAGCCTTGACCTGAAGGAGCTATATGATTTCCGGGAGTTATTTTTCATTTTCGCCTGGAGAGATATCAAAGTTCGCTACAAACAAACCGTAATCGGCATCTTGTGGGTCGTGTTCCAGCCACTGGTCACCATGTTGATTTTTACCATCTTTTTTGGCCGACTCGCTCGCATACCCAGTGGATCATTGCCATACTCTCTCTTCGTCCTTACCGGCCTAGTATTTTGGAACTTCTTTGCCAATTCGCTCACCCACGCATCGCTTTCGCTTGTGGAAAACGAAAATATCATCAAAAAAGTCTATTTTCCCAAGATAATCCTACCGCTTGCCGCTGTGGTCACGACCTCTGTCGATCTAGCTATCAATCTGGCAATTCTCTTTCTCTACGCTCTCTACCTAGGTTTCACCCCCTCATGGCAGGTGCTGCTCATCATCCCTATCGGACTGATTGTCATCGCTACTGCGGCTTCAGGACTAGGTTTGTTACTTGCTTCAGTCAACGTAAAATACCGTGACGTCCGCTACATCCTCCCATTTTTCATTCAGATAATGCTCTTCCTCTCACCGGTAATTTACGGCTCTGACCTCATCGATCCCTCACAGCGTATCTTTATGGCCATAAACCCTACTTCCGGAGTAATCGAAACGGTTCGTCGACTCTTTACCCAATCCAATTTTACCTTCTCCCCTGATTTTGCCGTATCAGCTTTAGTCGCCGTCGTTATTTTCCTCATCGGACTGGCATATTTTCGCCACACCGAGAGGTTTTTTGCTGATATCGTATGACCCCGATCATCGAAGTCCACCATCTAAGCAAACGTTACCGCATCGGTCGGGCTCAATCCTATTTCTCCCTAAGAGATTCAATCAACCATTTTTTTACTAAACCTCTCTTTTTAAGAAATCGGCCTCGTCAATTTTGGTCTCTCCACAATCTCTCGTTTCAAGTCGAGCCGGGCCAAGTCCTGGGCATTATCGGCAGCAATGGTGCTGGTAAAAGCACCCTCCTAAAAATCCTTAGCCGTATTACTCCGCCCACCAAAGGTACCGTCGATCTTCATGGACGGGTAGCTTCCTTACTCGAGGTGGGTACCGGTTTTCATCCAGAACTCACGGGTAGAGAAAACATCTTCCTAAACGGTGCCATATTAGGTATGTCTCAAAAGGAGATCAGAGCCAAGTTCGATGAGATTACCTCCTTTGCCGAAATTGATAATTTTCTAGACACACCCGTAAAACATTATTCCTCAGGTATGTACATGCGCCTTGCTTTCGCAGTAGCTGCTCATCTGGAGCCCGAAATTTTACTGGTAGATGAAGTGCTCGCTGTTGGGGACCATCAATTTCAAAGAAAATGTCTGGGCAAGATGCGGGATGTATCTCGAGGGGGCAGAACTGTGATCTTTGTCAGTCACAACCTCGAATCCATCAAGTCACTTTGTACCCAAGCACTCCTCCTCGACAAAGGCAGGATAATTGCTTCAGGTAGTCCGCAGGATGTGGTCTCCCGGTACATCAATAACAATCTTCAAGAAAATCAAGTTGACACCGGTCGTTATCCCATTCTCGCTCAAGATAATTCCCTCACGCTTCTTAGCTTTTCTCTTCTTAATTCCCGGCACAAACCCTCTCACACATTAATATCTGGTAATGAAATCCATTGGTCGGCATCACTAAAATTTAATCGACTTCCTCAAAGTTTCAATTTTGTCATCGCCCTGGAAAACGAGAACAACAGTCGGGTGGTGACCATCGCCAGTCAGCCCAGTCTTTCTGCCTCGGTTATCACTAAAACCGGACGCTTTACACTTGCCGGATCATGTCCGGGGATAAATCTTCAGCCGGGGTACTACCGCTGTGCTGTCGGTATCCGATTTAACGACCAGACGGTGCTATACCAACCCTCGCTTGGATTTATTACAATCCGGGACAACTCTACCTCCATGTATCCTGGCCAAAACGGCCTCGTTCGTACCGACTCGGTCTGGCATATCTCTCATGAACACTAAACTCAACCACATTATTCTTGATTGGCTCTGGCAGCACCCCGACCCCCGCTTCATCCGCCTTTGTCTTTCCGCCCTCCCCTCCTCAGACTATAAAAAAGCCCTAACTCTAGATGTCTTATGTGATGATCCCCAGCAAGCAATCACCAAACTTAAAGCTCTTGTCAGATCACCTCGTGTCAGTCGCCGTCTTGACTACCTAGATCTCCGCCTGAAGTCCGCCACTCCCACACCCAAGCTCAAAGAAATCACGATAAAACATGGCGTACACCCCCACTTCGGAGAACTTGAAAAATTAATTCGCCAGCATCGCCTGAAAACCGGAGCTGAAATAGGTGTCTTTATGGGTTATCATGCCGCACACATACTTGAAGCCTGCCGCAACCTCACTCTTTTTTGCGTTGACCTCTATGACAATATCCAAGGAGATGGATACGATGACTGGAACAGCCAGCAATTTGGTGATCTTTTCCAGACCGTCACCCGCCAAATGTCAAAATACCATCGCGCCACATTTATCCGTCTGCCCAGCCTCCAGGCTGCCAAAACATTTAAGTCAAATTCACTCGACTTCATTTTTCTCGATGCCGATCATCGCTATCCCGCCGTTAAAGCCGATCTGCGCGCCTGGGAAAAAGTCGTCAGGCCTGGAGGCGTCATCTCCGGCCACGATTACTCTCATCCCAGTTGGCCGGGAGTCAAGAGAGCCGTCGATGAGTGGGCCAAAAAAACCAGCCGCGAGATTCACCGCGGTCAAGAAACATTTTGGTACACCTACGCATGAAAACCCGTCATTGTCTCATCTGCCGCACTATTGGCAAACCCATGCGCCAGATCACCGACACCCTACTTCGTCCTCACTATAACCAAAATTACCCCCAGCCCGTACCCAAAGATATTGATTTAGGACGCTATACCATTTATCGCTGTCCCAAGTGTCTGCTTGAATGGGCCGATCCCATGGCCCCAGGCAGTAACCCCTACTACACCTGGCTGACCCGGCACCCGGGCTACTATCCAAAAGATCGCTGGGAGTGGCAACTTGTTTTTCAACTAATTCCGAAATCAAAACATACTACTCTACTAGAAGTTGGCTGTGGCTCTGGTAAATTCCTTTCTTATTGTCTCGATCATGGCATCAAGGCCACCGGCATCGATACTACAAAGGAGTCAGTTGTCGCGGCTAAAGAGCAAAAACTTAACGCCGTCTGCCTGTCGCTTGAACAATACTGCAAATCTACCACCAAAAAATACGATTATATTGTCGCTTTTCATCTCCTTGAGCACGTATCCGACCCTGTCGGGCTCATTAAACAAATGACATCACTCTTAAAACCAAACGGCCGCATTTTCCTCAGTACTCCATACATAACGGCCAATTTTCAGTCCCAGTGGTTTGATTATCTCAATTACCCGCCACACCATCTCACCCGCTGGAATATTGCCTCTTACCGGCGCCTAGCCAAGTTGTTACATCTAGAGCTGAAAGCATATATGCCGCTTGCCGCCAGGCGGACTCCGTACCAGCGGCTGATAAACCAACTTAAACTCACTGCCGCTGGGCCAGCCCTCCTGCCCACCCTGACACGGTCGCGATTCGCCCGTTTTTTACTAGCGCATCCGTCAGTAATAGTAAGGGAGATTTTTGCGGAGGTGTCGCGAGAAAGAATTGACTTGAATCTCCCAACTAAGCAAAATCAACTTAAGTCTCAAAAAGCCGACTATGTTATCTTGATTGAGTTATCATCACCCTGATATGTCCACGTTTTTTTTAGTTTCCTACGCATCTCCAGAATTTCTCCCCAGTCAGAAAGTATTGACCCGATCAGCGCTCAAATACGGAGTTGACAAGGTACTCTCCTATACTCGCAAAGACCTAGAGTCCACCTCTTTTTACCGTCAAAACAACTCGATTCTGGATCAACCCCGTGGTGGAGGATACTGGCTTTGGAAACCATACTTTATTCTCGAGACCCTCAAGCACAGCCGCCCTGGCGACATAATTATCTATGCCGATGCCGGTATCGATATCATCAGCCCGCTGGCTCCTTTGATTAAACTGGCTCAAAAAAAAGAAATAATCCTGTTCAAAGATGGCAGCCACTATCCAAATTCGCAGTGGACCAAACGGGATTGTTTCATCAAGCTCGATTTAGATGACAAAAGATATCATCTTGCACCTCACCTTCAAGCAGGCTTCCAGATATACCGCAACACTCCCAGAGTTCGACGCTTTGTCCAAGAATGGCTAGAATTTTCCCAAGACGAGCAAACGATATCCGACTCCGCCAACATCCTTGAGAAGCTCAATCTTCCCGGATTTATCGAGCATCGTCACGATCAGTCTATTCTCAGCCTCCTGGCCGCCAAATACCAGCTTGAGTTATTTCGCGATCCTTCCCAGTATGGCAAGCTTGATCCCCAGATAAATTCCCCTTATCCGACTATTACCAATCATCATCGCCAGAAAAGCTTCAGCCCGATGAAGGCACGTCAGGCTTGGTTCGTCCGGAAATCGAAAGCCTTGTTAAGCCGAATAACTTACAAACTCACCAGGCCGCTTCAGCGACTAAATTCCCATTTTGGCGCGACCGAGCAATCACGTCTATATCAAGGTTTCAGGCTATTCTACAGCCGTGGCACCTCGCTGATAGATTATATTTATGGCGGTCTCTACGAAAGGAACCTGACCACCGCCATCATCAATGAGCTACGCTATCTTCCTCACAACCCCGCCTTTGTAGACATTGGCGCAAACATTGGCCTGGTATCCCTAAGTATTGCCTCAAAGTTCCCCAAATCAAAAATATACTCATTCGAACCCGGCCCACATCAATCACGGTTGCTGAAAAAAACCATCTCCCATAATAACCTCACACAACAAATAGAACTTGCTCAAGTTGCACTAGGCGATCATCAAGGGATAGTCTCCTTCTTCGCCCATGCCAATGCTCACGCATCAGGTGACGGCCTACTCGATACAGGCCGTGCCGGCACTACTACAAAGATAGCCGTCCCCATGGACACACTCGACCACTGGTGGACCAAAAGACGTCGACCTCAAATCGATGTAATAAAAATAGATACCGAAGGATCAGAGCTTTTGGTTCTCCGTGGCGCCAGGAAACTTCTTGCTTCTCAACAACCCACTGTCTTTTTTGAGATGCAGGAAGTTAACTTACATGTTTTCCCCTATTCAGCCCGCGATATCATTGACTGGTTTACAGATAACCACTACCAAGTCTGCACTCTTGATGCGCAACCAGTGACCAAAAAAACCCTAAAAAAATTTCTCAACTCTCATGATATGTATCTTGCCCGACCAAAGGTACAATAACTCTTATTGCTATGAGAATGTCCAACCAACTCCTCCATTACTTTAACGAAATTGAACGCTTCCATTGGTGGTGGGCTGGCAGGAGGCAATTAATAAGGCAACTCACTGCCGGCCAATTTTCTCCCAGACGTCACCCGTCAATACTCGATATTGGTTGCGGTACAGGCGAAACCCTGACCTTTCTACAAACTCTTTTCCCTAGCGCCAAGCTCCTAGGACTCGACACTTCCGCCATCGCCGTCAAGTACACTCAGGCTCGTGGACACGCCACCTCTCTGGGCAATGCACTAAAACTCCCCTTTCCCAAATCCAGCTTTGACATAGTCCTCTTGCTTGACGTCATCGAGCATATTAAGGACGATACCCAAGTGCTGGTTGAGGCCAAACGAGTACTCAAACCCGGAGGACAGATCATTGTTACTGCTCCCGCCCTCCCCTTTATCTGGTCGGACCATGATACTCATCAAGGGCACAAACGGCGTTATACCAGACGTAGGATGCGTTTTCTCTCGCAGCAAACAGGCCTTAAACTTACTTTTCTAAGTTACTTCAATTTCTTTATCTCTCCCGCCATTATCACAATCCGCCTCCTGGGTAATTTAAAACACTTCAAAGGGCTTGTCAGCTTTGATTCCAATCTCAACTACTCTATAGCTTACAAACGTTTGCCAAATACTCTCCTCACACAGCTTTTTATTCATGAAATCAAGGCACTAAAATTTCTCCGCTATCCCTGGGGCATCTCTATCTGTGCCTGTTTTACCAAATGACAAAAAAAGTTCTAAGAATCTGTCTTACTCCTGTTCGCAACGAAGAGTGGATCATTCGTCGCTTTCTAGAATGCACCTCGCTCTGGGCCGACCATATTATTCTCGCCGACCAGCAATCGACGGACAGCACCCGTAAAATTGCCGCCACCTTCCCCAAGGTCATACTCATTGATAATCCCGTCACGGAAATGTTTAACGAGCACGAGATGCGCCACCGGCTTTTTGACCACGCGCGCAAAATCAAGGGAAAAAAAATCCTATTTGCTCTTGACGCTGACGAAGCCTTCACTGGAAATGCCTTTACCACCTCAGCCTGGAGAAATCTAAGCAAACTTGCACCGGGCACAATCATTGATTTTCGCTGGGCCAATCTTTACCCAGGAGCCAAAAAGTACTGGAGTCCAACACATCACTTATCAAAAGCGTTCGTCGATGACGGCAGCCCGTACCAAGCAGACAAGATCCACACCAACAACATCCCTACTCCGCCACACGCAAGGCACCACTTCATTAGTGATTTTAAGATATTGCATTACCAATACACCGATTGGCAGCGGATGAAGAGCAAGCAGCGCTGGTATCAGGTCTGGGAATGGCTCAACAGTCCCGACAAGACAGCAGTACAGATATATCGGCAATATCACCATATGGATGTAATTTCCAAGTCAGAACAGGGAACTGTTCCAAAAAACTGGTTTGAGTTTTATCATCAAAAAAACATTGATATGACCACGATCAACAAAACCCAATACTGGTGGGATAGTGAGGTCAAGCGTATTCTAAAAGACCACCCTTCAGGTTACTTCTCCTCACTTGAAATTCACAACGATTTCAAGCCAATATTTCTGTATCTTCGATTAACTCAACGTTTACATCACACAAGAATCATACGAATGGTCGATAAATTAATATCGTTTTTATTGCCAGACCCGCGTAAAAAGTGACTAGAATTTCATACTTTTCATTAAGCTTGATCTGTACCATTGTCGTCATCGTTTTTATTAGGCTCCTGCCTTCATATGGCATTACCTTTGATGAAATAGAGAACATGGGTGTCGGCCATAAGACGCTCAATTTTTACCTGACCGGACACCTAAACTACGCTGATGATCTGCCAATTCTGCCCGATCACCCTTATATCTATACCGATATATTAAAACTACCTGCGGTTCACCCCTGGCCTTTTCCCAACGTAATTTCAGCCATCAGTTGCCAGGTATTCCACAACCTGGGTTGGCTTTCCGTCATCGATGCCCACCACCTTGCCAATTTACCCTTCATCCTTTTACTCATTCTCAGTTTCTTTTGGTTTGTCAGCAAGTATTTTGGTCGACTCGAGGCCATCCTTGCCATCCTCATCTTGCTTACCACGCCGCGTCTTTTTGCCGATTATTTCGACAACATCAAAGACATTCCCCTGGTTTTTTTGTTCTCCCTCACCCTCTTTCTTTGCTTTGATTGGTTAAAAACAAAGCAAGTAAAATCATTATCGCTCGGTATCTTTTGCCTGGCTCTCACCGCTGCCACCAAACCCGATGTTATCTACATCCCCCCTATTCTACTGCTCTTTATACTTGTCTCCCGCCGTCAAATCCATCCCGCATTCTCCATCTCCTTATTAAAATCTATCCTCCCCGCCATCACAATCTCCTTACTTGTGCTTTGGCTGCTATTCCCGTTATTTTTGCCTCTAGGTTTCCCTACGCCCACAGATTATATAATCCAAGTTAAAACCCAGGCCAGCCATATCCTTCGTTATGTTTTTTGGATAGGCACCGCTCCGACCGAGGGTTGGAATCTCTACCTACCGTTATATATCCTGGTCACCACTCCTATCCTGACGCTCTTTCTCTATGCCTCCGGGATTTTTCAGAGCCTATTTCGTCCTCGGTCAGTGACTACTTTCCTCCTCAGCTGGATCGGGGTGATCGCCTTCCGTCACACCTTACCCGGCGCCCAACACTATGACGGCGTTCGCCACTTCATGGTAATCTTTACACCTCTTACCCTTCTGGCCTCGTCTGCAGTAGTTACGCTTTGTCGCAGGCGCCCGACCCGCATCCTTATTTTTTCCCTGATATTATTGGCCGCCCAAATACATGCCCTGGTAGTCTCACATCCTTTCCAAAATACATACTTCAACCAAATTATTGGCGGCTTAGGCGGCGCACAATCGCAAAATTGGCGTTATAGCCATGATTACTGGCTGTCGTCCTATCGCCATGCGATCAACTGGCTAAACAAACACACCACCGGTGACGCTGCAGTCTCCGCCTCGATCCGCCCCGATCTCCTCGTCTTCTACGATCTGCGTCCTGGGCTGTCTATCCCAGAGACAACGCCTTCGACAATCTATGTAATTAGTACCTACAAACCGGTCTCCGGAACCCTGATCCACCAGGAATCCCGCCAAGGCGGGATCGTGTATAGCCTCTATTCCCTCTCTGAATAGTTAAAATTTCCGTGCTATCATTCACCTATATGTGGCTACTTCTTGCAGCTTCATTCACTAGTACCGTCGGTCAATTCATCCTGAAAAAGGGTATGGCTCAGTTCCCTTCATTTTTAGCCAAAGGAGTAAATTTTCTCCAGATCCTCACCGTTATCTTTAACCCTCTTATCTTCATTGGGCTGGCTGTGTTTGGTGTCTCTTCCATCGTTTGGTTGAAGGTTCTGTCTCAGTCAAACTTGTCTTACTCCTACCCGATCACCGTCGCCCTCAATTTCCTCCTTATCAGCGCCGTCTCTCTATTAGTTCTCCGTGAATCCATAAATGGTTACCAGTTTCTCGGCATGATCGGTATCGTCGCCGGCATCGCATTATTCTCACTCAATAG
>Ga0156478_134_pt1 | contig 10881 bp, 11 predicted proteins | sample RifOxyB1_FD_110625 | JGI IMG/M metagenome (GOLD analysis project Ga0156478, IMG submission 110625) | Candidatus Collierbacteria bacterium RIFOXYB1_FULL_49_13 | reverse complement strand
ACCCCCTCCTAATTTAGGAGGGGGAATCTTTTGTTTTTTAAACCTCACCCTGCCCTCTCCTTGGCAGGAGAGGGAATTAGGGGAGGGGAGTCCTACTTCGCCGAAGGCTTCGAAGGACTGTGTAAGATAGCTTCGTGGGCGGGGAGGGTTTTGTGGGCGATGTAATAGAGCATGGCACCGCCGGCGGTGGATAAATGATCAAACTTTGACTCAAGGCCGAGTTGGTGGATGGCAGCCAGGGTGTCGCCACCGCCGGCAATTTTGAAGGCCGTGGTCGAGGCCATGGCGTTGGCGACAATTGTTGTTCCTTTGTTATAAGACGGGTCCTCGAACTTGCCCAGAGGACCATTCCAGATGATGGTGCCGGCCGTGCGGAGAAGGGAGGAGAAGACGGTGGCAGACTCGGCAGTAATATCCAGACCATCGGGCGTAAGTGAGGCCAGGACGAGTTTGTCCTGAGGCTGAACTAAATCGACCAGCCGGCCACCAAGGAGTAAGTTATCCACATTTTTGAGTAACATATCCACATTTTCAATCTTATCGGCTTTTATCCCGCCCATAATCATGATTATAGGGTGTTTGACGGTCTGTAAGGCCGTCTCTAGGGCAGCTAGCTCGTTGGCAAAGGAGAAGCCCAGACGGGAAGGCAAGAGGGAGGGGAGGAGGGTGGTAGAAGCTGAGGAACGATGCGCCACGGCAAAAGCCTCGTTGACAAAGACTGTGCCCATGGAGGCTAATTTATGGCCAAACTCAGGGTCAGCTTTAGCCTCGCCATCGAAAAAGCGAAGATTATCCAAAGCGACGATTTTGTTGTTATAGGACTTCCCTAGCCCTTCGTGAAAAGGGACCATGAAAATAGGTTGATCTAGCAGTCTTTCTATCTCTTTGATAACGGGCTTGAGGCTAAGAGACTCATCATAGCCATCAGGCCTGGCCAGATGGCCAAGGATGACTACCCTCTTGGCGTGGGTGGAGCAAAACTTCAGAGTTTCCAGAGAGGACAATAAACGAGAATCGTCACTGACTTGGTCAGCGGATACAGGGACATCCAGATCAAGCCGGAGCAGAACGGTCTGGCCGGCTAAAAAGTCTGCTGTGAGAGTGTGTTCCATGGAGTGAGCATAACATGGACTATTCATGGCTTACCACCTCGGAGGAGGACTTTTGCCACGGCCATATGCTTGACATAGATGAGCTTACTCGTCGGCTGGGCGTATATTTTGGCGACTATGCGCTTGACATATAGGCTATTTTTTGGTATATTCATCGAGCTTCGAAGTTCGAGGCTGTGATGGTAACTTCAGGCTTCGGCCTGGAGGCACCTCAAGCCGTGAAAGGTCCCCCGCTAACGGCGGGGATCCGGGAAGTTAGAGGGTATTCCGTAGCCGGACTCTGTAGCTTTCTTCCTCAAGCGGCCTTAGGTGTAGATTCTTGGCGGCAAATAGCCGTAAGGATGATACAAATAAAAAACAAAATTGAGGCCAGACTGTTCGTCTGGTTTTCAGACCATCTGGGCAAGTTACCCAGAACCAAATATTCCCACCCAGTTTCAAGGCTGCTTCGGCCTGTGTTTGAGCATGTCAGCGTGCGTCGGTTTGTCGGAACTCAGCTGGCGGCTCTATCTATGGCTGTGTCGGCTTTGTCAGTCCCCTCTTCCGCTTTAGGGGTAGTCTGGCCATGGCAAACTCTGGCGGCTGAGAATGAGATTCAGATTGATGTAAATACTGAGGAAAGTGCTGTCCAGCCTGTCCCCGAGACAGTGGGCATATCCCAGGGGTTTCATCTACTCCATCCTGGTCTGGATATCCGCGCCCCTCTAGGCTCAGAGATATACCCGATTAAGGAGGGTGTGGTCAAACAGGTTAGTTTTAGCCGGTTTGGATATGGCAGACATGTGGTTGTATCCCACAGTGACGGAGACGAGTCACTTTATGCCCACATGGGCAAGGTGTTTGTGGAGGAAGGTGAGCTGGTGTCGGCTGGAACTGCCCTAGGAGAGATCGGCTTAACCGGCCGGACCACCGGACCCCATTTACACCTAGAAGTGATTCACAAGGGTCGTAGGACCAATCCCGTGGCTTACATACGGTAATCCACAGGAGAGTAAAGTTGTCCATACCACTTAGATTGATATGACAGATAAAAGCCGACTGTGTACAAGTCGGCTTTTCTGTGGATAAGGTGTCGAGGTATTTAATCCAGACGATCTTCTGGGAAATCAAGAAACAGTCGTACCCAGGAAACAGGAACTTGTCCTGAGAGTCGGCTGGCCTCTAGATAACCGGCGTATGTACGGAGCGCAGATTTTCCATCGCCATGATGAAACTTAACGAGGAGATGGATGAGATCGAGGTAGTAGGGTGGAGTGAGTGAAAGGTCGTAGCAAAAATACCTGATCAAGGTAGATCGCAGCTGAGGGTAGGATTCGACTGGCTGGGGTGATAATTTACCAACGTCGACCAGGCCTTGAAAAGCGAGCTTTAGTTCCAGCAAAGACAGATCGCTCTTGAGTAGGTTCTCGATAACGAATTCAACTTCAGTTTTTGTCTGTTTCACAGTCAATTCCCCTTTAAGGTTCGATGGGGAGATTATACATTATCCAGGCTGGCCCAGAGGTAGCGGCAGGCATAAGTGCGGAAGGGGCGCCACTGGAGAGACAGATTTAGGATGGAGGACCTGTCTTCCCTATCGATCCCATACAGCCGGGAGATGGCAGTGCGGACGCCTAAATCGCCGACGGAAAAAACGTCCGGGCGTTTGAGGGAAAACATGAGAAACATTTCAGCAGACCAAGGACCCAGACCCTTGATGGCAGTGACTTTGGAGGCGACTTCCTCGTCGGTAAGCTGGTCTAGCTGATCGACGGGAAGACTCCCTTCTACTACCGCAGTAGCGATGTTGTGAATATAGCTACCCTTGGGGCGGGAGAAACCGAGGGCGCGGAGCTGATCGATGGAGAGAGAAAGAATTTGTTGCGGAGTGGGTTTGTCGGGAAACAGATCAAGCAAGCGTTTGAAGATGGCGTCGGCGGCTTTCATGGAAAGCTGCTGGCCGGTGACAATTTCGGCTAGATCCAAGAAATAGTTGGGCTGCCCGCCCCAGTAGTGTTTGATCTCATGTTTCTCCACCAGAGTTTTCATGATGGGGTCGTGGGAAAGATGGACTTTGTAGGGGTGAGACATAGAATTTATTCTAGTTCAGTCGAGACGGATAACTCAAAAACTTGGTTTGGGGATGGCTGATCGATGGTTTGATAGAGGGAGTCAACCAAGTAAGAGAGACTGTGCTGAATAAGGCGCAGGCAGTCACGGGCAGTGGCTTTGTCTAGTGACCAGTCAGAGGGACGAACGATAATTGGATCACTGATGGCGCCGGGGTCTTCAAAAGTGGCGGCCTGGCGATCCTCAGGAGAAAGATAGCCGAGACTGATCTCCACAGTGGTGTCGGAGCGGCCAGAAGCGAGCAAGACTTGGCAGTGATCGGAGTCGGGACGGGAGGCAATGATTAGTCCGGCTTGACTAAGGCGATGAGCGATTTGGTCTGCTTGTCGGGGGACTAGCCAGTGATAACCGATGGTTTCAGCCAGTGAAGAAAACTCGAGATAAAAGATGATATCCCCCCACTCCCCGCTATCGGGACTATAGCCGGCGGTTAATTCAACATTGATCCTCTGGAAAAGCAAGTCATTTATTTCAAGTTGCCAGCGCCTTTCGGTGGGTAAAAAGCGGGCAGATTGACCGGTCAGGAAAAGGTACGACTGATGGATGTTGTCTTTTTGGATGTCGGCAAGAGTAGTGTCGCCACAGAGGGCGGAGGTGGTTTGAACCCAAGTAATCAACTCATCTGGTTGAGGTATGGAAACGCGGAAGCCGGAAGTTTTTGGCTCCCCTTCCCAGAGAGGGCCAAGATTCGGTGATTCTAACCTCATGGGAGTATTATATATGGCAAGTCATTAAAAACCACCAGAATTTGGTGGTTTAATCCAGTTTGCGAATTGGTTATATGTCTAGTAATTCTTGAAGCCTACCAGTGTCGAATTGAATAATACGGATATCGTGGTCGAGTCCATACTCATGTTCGTGTGCCTTCGCAACATCAGACGCTTGCTGGTAGTTTAGATGATCGGTGAAACTTGCAAGTTCTTCTGGAGGATCGAAAAAGTCACCGTTTTCTGGGGAACATCGTTCACAGGAATAACACAAGACGAAGTAATAGCAGTTTTCCTGGTGAGAAGGTTCTGGATTACCGCGTGCAGAAATGGTCACGGAGCATACCTTTCTTGGTGATGTGAATGAAAGATAGGGGGATTATATCAAAAACCCCGGTTTCCCGGGGCTTTTTGATTGAGTGTTACATTCCCATACCCATGCCGCCGCCCATGCCTCCCATACCACCAGCACCGTGGTCGTGATCTTCCTTCTTTTCGGGAAGATCCGTAACCAAGGCTTCGGTCGTCAGGATCATGGATGCGACTGAAGCAGCATTTTGAAGAGCGGAGCGAGTGACCTTGACTGGGTCGAGGATGCCAGCTTTGAGCATGTCACCAAACTCGAGGGTGGCGACATTGTAGCCGTAGGCCTTGTCGGGATTCTCTTCAATCTTCTTGACTACCCAACCTGCGTCCACACCAGCGTTTTGGGCCAGCCAGCGAACAGGTTGAGACAGAGAATCGCGGACGATGGAGATGCCGACTTCTTCGTCAGAGTTGTCTGCCTTGACGGAAGTCAGGGCGGAGGCGGCTTTGAGTAGAGCAACTCCCCCACCGGGGACGATACCTTCTTCGATAGCGGCTTTTGTCGCACCGACTGCGTCCTTAACTCTTTCCTTGAGTTCGTTTAACTCAACTTCAGTAGCGGCACCGACATTGATGACAGCGACACCGCCGGCAAGTTTGGCCAGTCTTTCTTCGAGTTTTTCGCGATCGAAGTCGGAGGTAGTCTTTTTGATCTCGGCTTTGATCTGGTTGACCCGGCCCTCAATTTGTGCTTTTTCACCTTTGCCACCGACAATTCTGGTTTCATCTTTGGAAGCCCAGACGCGGTCGGCTTTGCCACAGTCCTCGAGGGTGACTGAGTCGAGTTTCCTACCAGTGTCCTCGGAGATGACCGAACCGCCAGTGAGGATGGCAATATCCTCGAGCATGGCTTTTCTCCGGTCACCGAAGCCAGGAGCCTTAACAGCCAGGAGGTTGAAAGCACCGCGGAGTTTGTTGACCACGAGAGTAGCCAGGGCTTCTCCATCGATGTCGTCGGCAATGATGACCAAGTTTTTGGTAACTTTAATCGCTGACTCGAGGAAAGGAAGGAGGTCAGCGATGGCGGAGATCTTTTTGTCGGTAATGAGGATGGCAGGGGCTTCGATAACGGACTCCATATTGGCAGTGTCGGTGACAAAGTAGGCTGAAGCGTAACCTTTGTCGAAAGCCATACCTTCTTTGTGCTCAATCTCGAGTTCCAGGCCCTTTCCTTCCTCGACTTCGATGACACCGTCTTTACCGACGAGCTTGAGAGCTTCGGCGATCTTGGCACCAACTTCGGGGTTTTGGGCAGAAATGGTAGCCACAGACTGCCAATCAGCTTCTTTGAGCTCTTTGGCGTCGGTTTTGAGGGAAGCGACGACAGCCGTGACAGCTTTGTCGATACCGCGTTTCATCTGCATGGGGTTGGCACCAGCAGTGATATTTTTCATGCCAGCATTGACGATGGCGGAAGCGAGGAGGGTGGCAGTAGTAGTACCATCACCAGCGATATCGTTGGTTTTGGAGGAAGCTTCTTTGACGAGCTGGGCACCCATGTTTTCAAATGGGTCTTCGAGTTCGATCTCCTTGGCGACGGAAACACCATCATGAAGAACAGTGGGGGCGCCCCATTTTTTGTCTATGGCGACATTTCGGCCTTTGGGACCGAGAGTGGTGACGACAGCTTTAGCTAATTTGTTGACTCCGATGGAGAGCTTTTGACGAGCGTCATCGGCGTAGATTACTTGTTTGGCCATAAAATTTAAATTTCTAATTTCTAATTGATCTAATTGACCTAATTGCTATTTGACGATGGCGAGGATGTCCTCGAATTTCAAAAATTGATATTCAGAACCGCCAATGGTGACTTCATTACCGCCCCATTTTTTGTAGACGACGGTATCCCCTGCTTTGGCAGGAGAGGTAACGGTAGCGCCGTCATCAGTAGTATCAGCGCCGACAGCGAGAACAGTTCCATACTGAGGTTTTTCATCGTGAGAGTCAGGGAGATAGATACCGGAAACGGTTTGTTTCTCGGCCTCGGCGGGCTCAACTAATAGATAGCCGGGGGCTGGCTGCAGCCGGTCGATGGTGAGAGAAGTAGTTTTAGACATATGGGTAAAATTACTAATTTCTAATTTCTAATTAACTTTGGGCTGAGTTAGTATACCCTATGTAGCAGTCGAAGGATACGAGTGCTATTTTAAAAACAAAGAAATGAAAGTGTCAAGGGGGTGATGTGTATAATAGTGGCATCGTACATTTAGGAAGGGAAGTAGCAATGACGATGATGGAATACATACTCGAGGTGAAACGCATCTTAAGAGATGAGTATGGATTTGTCCCCCTGCCGGGCAGCACGAAGGCCGAACCCTTGCTGGATGTCCCAGACGGCGTGTATCCGATGAGAATCGAAGGCAAGCTGGACAACGTGCGCATCACCAAAGGAAAGATCTATTGCTGTAACTTCGCCTAAGTTCAAAAACATGTTTGAAACCTATCCCTGCAAGTTTAGCAGGGTTTTTTGGATGGACTTTCAAACAGAGGATGTTGGGAATAACCGGGGAGAAAGCTGCTCTCGGAGATAAATGGCACAGACCCGAACTAAAACGTCAACTGAAACCCCGTTTTTGTAAGCAATTTCTTTGAAACTGGGTAGTTCATTGCTCTCAAAGAGGGTGGTGACGATCTCCAGGGCTATATCATCAAGTTCGGCTATTGTGCCTGGACTACGATTTCTTGCTTCTTGAAGGAACCACTCTGGTTTGCTGATATAGAGGTCATCAAAGCCAGATTGACTGAGGAGTGTTTGCCCCTTTGGTGTTAAGTTTAATGGGCTCATAGCTGTAAAGAGACCTGCATCCATGCCTCGCTTGTCGACGAGAAAGGTTTTGATGGAGGTGATGTTAACGATAATGTTCGAGGTTTTCTTTTTTAATCCTTTTATGTCGTCTTTGAGATCTTTGATGTCTGCTACCGTGTGGACAAGCTGTTGTCTAAGCTTACCAAAGTAATATATGGCCATGATCACAGACATTAGCAGGCCACCCTTATACAGGTAGTTGAATAGATCGTTCAGGGAAAGAACTTGGGTGACGCCAGCAGCTGAGGTCGTTGACTCGAACATCTAGTTATAGTCTATCATCAGCAGATTAACTGATTGTTCCTACGTCCTTGAGCAGGTGGAGGATTTTGGTGGTGATCCTGAGTTTGCCGCCGGCGGTGGTGGCTTTGGTGTGTTTTAGGGCTTCGTCGAAGCTGCACCAGGCAAACTGGTCGTACTCACTGGCGGATTGATTTAGGGGAAGGTCATCGAATTTCAAGAGGACAAAATAGTAGTGCTTACCTTTAAGGTCAGATGTGTGCTTCTCGGGGGGAAACTCGATCCGATCCTGGCTGATGACTGGAAGAGGTTCAGGGGTGGGTAGCGCCGAGCCAACTTCGGCGCTGAGCTTGCCGGCAATGGCTTCGGGAAGAGAGCGACCGACTTCGATCCCCGATTGGGGCAGCTGCCACAGGTCATGGATCTTTTGATAACCCATGAGGATTTGTTTGTTTTTGACGATACAAGCGACAACAGTAGGACGAAAGCCTTCTTTACGGATGGATTCGAGAGTGGTGGTGTCTGGTGTCGTTCCACCTGGGAGGAGTCCCCCGCCGCTGGCGGGGCCACATCCCAGGAGGAACGATCCGCTTTACGGGTCACCATGCCTGCCGGCAGGCTGGCCGTCCCAGGAGGAACGGTTTCAGAAGGCAGATGCCGGATCAGGTCCGGCATGACGGCTTTGGGTAGGTCTTTGAAGGGTCGCGTCAAACGCGATTCTGATGGTTTGATGGGACGAGGTGTTTGGCGGAAAGGGATGATGGGCTTACTTGTCGTTCCAGGAGGAACGATTGCCTTACCTTCATCTTTCATGGAGAGGTTGACGCGGTTTTGATCGTCGACTTGAAAAACAGTGACGGGGATGGTGTCCCCGGCCTTGAGGGTGGAGAAGGTTTTCAAAAACTCCTTAGTCATTTTTGAGGTGTGAAGCAGGCCTTGACGCCCGGGCACCACCTCGACAAAAACTCCGTAATTCATGACGTTGGCGACACGACCTTGATAGGTTTTACCGATGTCCACCGGAGGAGGAGGCTGATTAGGGTCGATCATCGGGGGCGGAGGCGGACCGACTGGTTTTAAGTCTTTGATCTGCTGGATACTTTGTTCAGCGGTAAGGTTGTAAATGTTTTGAGACGATTCTATAGCAGCTTGACGGTTGATGGTGGTATTTTCGGGCAAAGGCAGAGTGTAAGCTGGGAAAGGGCTACTGATCCGATTATCAATCGAGATCTTGGTGATGATCTGGTAGCGATCGAGATTGACCAGATCTTCTTGGGTGTAAAGATTACCAAACTCGTTCATGATTCTGGTGGCGTCATCGGCGCCGACGACAAAAGAGGCAATGGTGCCGACGTTACCAAAGATAGCCTTTTGAATTTCTTCTGGCAACTGGGCAGTGTACTGATTGGCGAGGACGAGGCCAAGGCGGTATTTTCTGGCCTCAGAAAGGATCTTAATAAAAGAGGTGGTAGCAAAATTTTGGAATTCGTCGACATAGAGGAAGAAGTCACGCCTCTGTTCCTCGGGGATGGCGGCGCGGTTCATGGCTGCCAACTGGAACTTGGTGATAAACATGGCACCCAAAAGCATGGCGTTATCTTCTCCGATTTTTCCGTGGGATAGATTGAGGAGAACGATACGGCCTTCGTTCATTAACTGCTCGAGATCTATAGTGGATTTGGGATGCCTCAAGATGGTGCGAATAGTGGGGCTACTGATGAATTGGCCAACCTTGTTGAGAATGGGGGCGACAGCTTCTGACTTGAGTTTGTCATTATAAGAGGCAAACTCTTTGGACCAAAATTCGATAAGGACACTATGATGAAGAGGGTCGAGCTGAGTAACGACCCATTCAGTATACTTTTTGTCGGTAAGAATTCTGGGGATGTCAAGGAAGGTGGCCCCGGGGATTTCGATGAGGGTCATGAGAGTAAGCCGTAATATATATTCCAGGCGAGGTCCCCAGGAATAGAAGAAGAGTTTTTGGAAAATGGCGACAATACCGGAAACGATGAGTTCTTTTTGATCAGGATTGGTATACTCGAGAGGGTTGATATGGAAGGGGTGAGCTAGATCTGACGGATCCAAGAAGCAAACATCTTTAATGCGGTTTTCGGGAATGAAGTCAAGAATATGGTCGATGGCGTCACCATGGGGATCGATGAAACAGACGCCAAAGCCGTTATTAATATCAGAGATGGCCATATTGGAGAGGAGGTAGGACTTGCCGGTACCAGATTTACCCAAGATGTAGACATGACGGCGGCGGTCAGGAAGATGAATACCAAAGCGAACAATTTGATTTTTGAATTCAGTTTTGGCAAAGACGGTAATCTGGCCCTGCGAACTGGCGTCCATGGTTGAGTCGACCACGGGGAGGTTGTCGGGCGGTTCCCCTCTCATCGACTTACCCCAGGCAATGTTTTTAAGACCAATTTGCTCTTTACTGGGAAAGTGATAGAGACTAGCCAGCTCGAGGGTGGTCAGATACTGCTTTCTGGGGATAAAAGCGGCAGAGCGCTTGACCATGCTCTCGATAAAGGCGCCGGGGTTGCTGGGGCGGACCAACTTGAAAGAGTTACCCTCGTTTAATGAGTAGCCGGCGAAAGTTCCGGCCAGCTGATAAAGCAGACTGTCAGCGTCTTCTTTTTCATCGGCGATGGCCATGATTTTGATACCAGCCCTGAAGGCGGAAGCGGCAATCTTTTCTTCGATTATCGCTTTGTGGGGGTGGGCTTCAAACTTTTCCGGATCGGTGGAAACTCCTTTTCTAAGCATGGAGCGGACAGGATTTGACCAGCCCTTGGGGGCGCCGCTGATGATTATCTGGGCGATTAGGGCTGTTCTGGGAGGAGTACGAGTGAGGACACCGAGGATGGCGGAGAGCGGGTCGGTAGTTTGAAATTTATTGTAGGTTTTTAGAGGGTAATAGAAGGGGGCGCTGAAGACTAATTGGCCGACGGACTGCTTTGCGTGGCGGCTCCAAGGAGCCAGGAAATCTTCCGAGAGGGAAACAATGGCGGTTTGATATTGGGAGACAACTTGACTTTTGATAAGCTCGACGTGCTCACGATCAACAGTGACGACAAAAAAGACGGTTTGGTTTAGGGCAGCGATTTCCAGACTGACTGTTGGTTGGCTACCCTGTAGGCGTTTCCACCAGGAAGTTTTAACCACTGAGGCCAGATTGCCGATAAATCCCATCATCGCTTCAGGGGTGAGTTCTGAATCCTTGGCATTTCTTACCTCAAGGTGAACCAAAGGGGAGGTGGTCATGGTTTGATTATACCGATTATATTAGGCGGAGGGAGGCTCGAAAACGATTTGGGCTTTGGGTACGTCGTCCGCGTTGACAAGCTGGACACGGGAGAGAAGCACGCCCTCGACGATGATACCCTTGTCGACAAAGAGTTGATTCAACTCCTGCCTGAGTTTCACCTCGATTTGGCTTCTCAATGATCTTAATTCATCGGCATTTACCTGGGTGAAGATATTGGCGATACGGGAGCGGGAGAAAGGACGAACCACTTTACTGACAAAG
>Ga0156478_102_pt3 | contig 11211 bp, 16 predicted proteins | sample RifOxyB1_FD_110625 | JGI IMG/M metagenome (GOLD analysis project Ga0156478, IMG submission 110625) | Candidatus Collierbacteria bacterium RIFOXYB1_FULL_49_13 | reverse complement strand
GTATTTTAGCAGGCCCAGTTATTGTGCAACAGAGGAAGCCTCAAACAGCTTGTCATGCATCTCCCAGAATTTACCCTGATCGGCAGCACACTCCGACGCCTCCGCTGCTTTCTGAGCATTCGGATGGAAAGGCAGTGGGTAGTGGTAATACTCAACTGATATCTGCTCACCGTATTTAGCCAGCAGATTCTTAACCGTCGGGTACGCTCTTACACAGTAGGGACATTCAAAATCAGAAAACTCAACCAGTCGGATCTTAGCGTTATCTGGTCCAGTGATGCGCCCAGATTTCTTCACCTCCACCCTCTCAGTTTTCTCAGTGATCTTATCCGCAATAGCCACCTTCAGACCGCTTTTATCCTTCAGTTCGGCATCGATTATCTTGATAAATATTTCTTCCGGTAAAGCACCGACTACCTCTATTCCATTAATCACAAAATGAGGCGTACCACTGACTCCCACTTCAGTGCCGTAGTTCATATCGTCCTTCACCTTCTGCGCAAATTTACCATCATCCAGACATTTATCAAAATCGCCTTGATTCAACCCCAGTCCACTTGCCAGCTTCTTCACATTACTGACCGAAATGGGTGACTCGGCTTCAGCGGTAGGCGTCGGTGATGCCGCCACCTGGACCTTACCCCCACCTTTTGTCAATCCTTCCACCTGGGCCGACAGCCTACCTATCATGAAGAAAGCTCCAAGCAAAGCAACGACTAACACGGGAAAGATCTTATTTTGGTTCATAGTAAGTCATCATAATGATTAAAAGACCTGCTCGTCAACAGGCAAAATTAAGACCATTTCTGTCCCAGTATTGACTATAGGTCGCCATGCTGGTATACTCTCCCCAGAAATTCGCACAAGAAAAAAGGAGGCGATCATGCAGTTCGCACTGAAAATCTACCGGGGCCGTCGGCTCATCTTCAATAGCCGCAACAATCCCCTGGAGCACCTGCCTCAGGTCACCCCCACCAATGCGCATCTGCTGCGTGTGTGGGTCGTTCCCTGTGCCGAGGGTCTCGATGCCAAGGCCGTCACCCGACTGGCGCAGAAATACATCCGCCAGATCAAGGCGCTGTCTCAGTATCCACACTCCAGCTTCTATCTGGAGATCCAGTACTGGATCCAGCCGGACAGCTGGTGGGAGATGATCGAAAGCGGCCTCTGCGTGCGGGGAGCGATTGGCCTCACCCGGGACCTCATCGACGAAGTCGCACGCAACGCGGGGCGCCACATCGATACCTACGTCTACTTCCAGGTCTGCCCCGAGCATTCTCACTAATCCTCATAGGACTGGCATCTGTCAGTCCTTTTTTGTATCCCGCCAACCATACGCTTCAATCAATTAAAGTCACACAGCCTCATTTTAAATTTCCTCGCTCATCTCTACAGCCCCCGCTTATCACTTCCCGGTAACATCTGCCAGTCGGCCTCAAAACCCAAGAATAATGCCGCCAATCAACATATTTTCTATTAGTCTCCTATCAATCTACATTCATCATTGATTCGTCAGTTTCCCAAAATATACCCGAAACAAGCACCTATGCCCTATCTCTTCTTCTCTATCAAACCTCGGTACATATCCTCATACTGCTGGTAAACCGCTTCGCGACTAAATCGCTTCGCTCCTTCTCTGGCTTTTATGCGGTAAGACTTGTTCACCTCCGGCTTCAGCATCCTATCCACGGCCGCAGTCAGTGATTTCACCAGCTGTTCATCCTTGCCATTCTTCACCAACATTCCATATGCACCGACCGCTTGCACTGCCCCGGCAGAAGCCACCGCTATCACCGGCACTCCACTGGCCTGTGCCTCCACCGCGGTCATCCCAAATGTCTCTGCCCGTCCGGCGGTAACAAATATATCTCCCGCCTTATACCATCCCTTGTCCCGAATTTCTTTAAACGGAATTCCACCGCACCAAACCACCTGCCGCGACACCCCCAATTCAAAAGCCAAGTCCACCAATCTATCTCGGTACGGCCCATCACCCACCACCACCATCCTTACCTCCCTCCCTTTTCTATTTAAGTTAGCCAGCGCCCGTAGTATCAGCTGCACATTCTTCTCGATACTCAATCGCCCCAAATAAAACAGCACCGGCACTTGACCCCCAAAATAGTTTTCTTTTCTGCTTTTTGCCCCCTCCGCAAATCCCTCCACATCCACCGACACTGGTACCGTGACCGTGTTATGGATCCCTCTTTTTTTCATTTCTTGTCTGATCTGCTCAGTCGGACAGATATTCACTTTAAAGTTCCGGCAAAACATCTTTACCGGCATCCATGTCCCCCTCTCTACCCAAGAGGCCAATTGCTCATTGGCTATTCCAAAATGTTGCAAGTAATCGGGGTGGGTAAACAAGGTGTGAAACGTCTGTACCAGTGGGATTCCTAAAAACTTGCCCGCCAGTACTCCCTCAAACCCGATCGTCAATGGCGTGTGTACATGGATCACATCCGCTCGGAATTCACGTAACACTTTTATCGTCCTACCACTCGGCGCTGCCAGGCGGAAATGAGGGTACATCGGCGCACTGATTGAGCGCAAGACCTCCAGTTTGATCCGTTTGTGCACCGGCGGAACCTTCAGCCCTTTTGCTGGCTTTGGTATCACCAGTAAGATATCGTGACCTTTCTCGGCCAGCATCTCTGCCAAGAGCGCTGTTGCGGTAGCCACACCGTTTATCGTCGGCAAATAAGTGTCTGAAAACATCGCGATCCTCACTGTCCTAGTATAATCAAGCTATATAGCCGTAGGCTATATGCGGATTATATGAGGAAGCGCAGGAGTGCAAGATCATAACGAAGTTATGAGCAGCAACGACGAGCAAGCTCATATATGCTACCAGGAGCTACTTACACCCGTCAGATATTTCTCGGCATCTAGTGCTGCCTGCACCCCCATCCCCGCTGCCGTCGCCGCTTGTCGATACCGAAAATCAACCACATCTCCAGCCCCAAACACCCCTTTCTGGCTTGTCTGCGTCGGAAAGCCGTGCAACCAGAGTTCAGCACAACTCTTATGTACGTTCGAGGACATCTCCGGCCAAATCATCGCCGTCTTCAAAAATCCCTTCTCATCCACCTCCAGTGCATCTGTCCACAGTTCACTTACCGGCAGGTGACCAATCGCCAAAAATAATCCCCCCAGCGGCAATTCCGACTCCACCCCTGTATTACTATCTTTCAGCCTTACTGCCTCTATTCTGTCTCCTCCCTTTATTTCTAGGATCTCTGTGTTCCACTTCACCTCAATCTGGGGATTCCTCAGTACCCGCTCCTGCATGATTTTACTCGCTTTAAACTCATTTCTTCGGTGGATTACATAAACCTTACTGGAAAACTTGGTGAGGGCCATTGCATCCTCCATGGCCGCATCGCCTCCACCTACCACCGCCGTTATTTTTTCCTTGAAAAATGCAGCATCACATACAGCACACGTCGACAGTCCTCTGCCCAACCACTTCTCTTCCCCGATCCCCAGCATTCGTGCCTTAGCGCCGGTGGTAATGATTACCACCCTGGCTTCATAAAGCTTGTCACCAACATACAATTTTTTCACCTCACCCGAAAAATCGACCTTCGACACATTTACATTTAGGATATCAGCCCCAAATCTTCCCGCTTGTGCCCGCATCTGATCCATCAGCTGGGGCCCCAGTATCCCGTCACTAAATCCCGGATAGTTCTCCACCTCCGTCGTCCACATCAGCTGCCCTCCGGCCTGTTCACCAGCTAGCATCAATGTGTCCAGTTTTGCCCGTCCGGTGTAGATTGCCGCCGCGTAGCCCGCAGGCCCGGCACCGACGATGATCACATCTCTTATCTTGTTCTCCATATTCTATTGGCTAACAACTTTCTTGATCATTTCCTCATACATTGCCTTGCCCCCAAACCCCACTTTTCTGTCCACTTCTTTCCCATCGCGAAACACTATCACCGTCGGGATACTCATCACCCCAAACTGTCCCGCCGTAGTGGGACTGGCATCCACATCCAGTTTGCCCACCTCTACTTTCCCTTTATATACTCCGGCCAATTCCTCGACGATCGGCGCCGCCATTCTGCACGGTCCGCACCACTCGGCAAAGAAATCCACGAGCACTGGTTTATCAGACTTCAATACTTTTTGTTCAAAATCTGCATCGGTAAAAACTTGTACTGCCATTTTTAAATACTACAACAAATTAATAATCACAGAAATCTTTTCAATAAAACAATATACTTTTCCTTTTTAGCTCCGTCGCTGCCACAAGCGCTTCCTTCCTCGGCCAGTATCGCCCGTCCTACACTTTTCAGCGAGGCAGTCGCCGCCGTAATCTGTGTCAGGACTGCTTCACAGTCCTTCCCCTCAGCCACCATTTTTTCGATTCCCCTTACCTGCCCCTCTATACGCTTAAGTGTCGATATTAGCTTTTTCTTCTCCACATCTGTCATTTGTCTTATTCGTCGCCACGTCGTGTCATTCCGAGCGTAGTCGAGGAATCCCTTAATTAGTAATTAGAAATTAGTAATTAGACATTTTCTATATACCCCCCATGGTATACACAATCAAAATCACTGTCAAGACCCCACTTCTTGATATAATTAAGCCTCGAACCCATGAATCAGCTACCCACACTACCAGCCAATATTATCCTGCCTCATCACGTTGTCATCATCCCCGATGGCAATCGTCGCTGGGCCAGAGCAAAAAACAAACCTACTCTCCTGGGACACAAACGAGGTTTTGACGTCGCCCACGACGTCATCCTCGCCGGCCACCAGCTGGGGATCCATACCATGACCATCTGGGCCTTCTCCACCGGCAACTGGGATAGGACTCCCAAGGAGATCAATTACCTCATGGGTTTATATTCTCAGATGATTGACCGCCATCTTAAGCAGGCGCTAAAAGATGGCGTCCGTATCATTCACCTTGGCAGAAAAGATCGTATCCCTAGCTCCCTGGCCAAAAAAATCGCTTCTGCCGAGGCACAAACCAGTAAATCTACCCAGCACGTTCTCAATATCGCCCTCGATCATGGCGGCCACGATGACTTAATTCGCAATCTAAACAGACACAAACCCGCCTTCCCCATCTCCGAGACCGACATCAACAGTCTGCTCGACACCCGGAACCAACCTTATCCCAGCCCAGATCTCATCATCCGCACCAGTGGCGAGCACCGCACCTCCGGAGTCCTCAACTTCCAGTCAGACCAGTCGGAATTCTATTTTCTTCCCCAGCACTTCCCTGACTTTAGTCCCGAGAAACTAACTGAAGCCATCCTGGATTACTCCCGCCGCCGCCGCCGTTTTGGAGGCAACGACAAAAACACCCACCTCAAATTAAACTCCGGCTCTGCCAGCAAATCTCACTATCAGCTGCTGCAGTCACCAAGTTCCTCTTCGCTCACCGTTCTAGTTAAGGCCATTTTTGACCTCAACCTACCTGCTTCTACTCCACCACTAGAGATACTCAAAGCCATCAAGGACCACACCGACTACGCCTTCGATCCTGACTACGTCAATCAGTTCTATTCGGCCATCGCTTCCGACAAAAACCTCTTTACCCAGCTGGACTATACAAAAGCTGAATCCTTACTTACTGCGTTTATCGCTGAGCTCTTCCGTATCAACGCCTTCCAAGCTCGGCCCATTGCCACAGAGTTCAACCTCGCCCACCGCGCCTTTTATATCGATGACCCAGAATCTTCTCTGACCCATCTAAAGCTTGGCTATTCCTTCCTCGCCTCCATGGTCGCCTAGCAATCTCTTTTCAGAACCTATAATATTGCTTTATCGCTCCTTCTTTGGTACAATCCGCAGTACTAAGGTGCTCTTTTATCCATTTTGGAGGAACAATGGGAATCATTAAAGAAGTTGCCGGAGAGCTGGTCGTCCTCAGAGCCGACAACTACAGCCACAGTCTGGCTCATATTCACCAGCTGTTCGAGGAAGCCAAAAGGGATTTTCCCAAACTCAAGGATTCTGATGTTCTCATCGTCCATTACTCAGGCTCCGCCTACGCACGCACTTTTGGGATTGAGTTTCCCCTGCCCCCAGGCATTGAAGCACCGGCGACATATACCAGAATCACCACGCTCGAAACCACCTTCTAATTTAGGAAAGAAAACCCCCAAGACACCAGACACATCTCGGTGTCTTTTTTTATAGATTCCACACCAGTAGCCAAAACAGGATCGTAAAGCCCCACACTACTCCTTTCACTTCATTGTCTTCGATCTCCCGCTTTATTTGCCAAAACCACAGTTTTACATCTCTTTTCTTCCACAAAAAGTCCGCCATCAAGTCCATCCAGAGGTGCATCCCCAAACCCACCATAAAACCTCGTCCCAGAGGTGAGGCCACGGAAGTTGCTGCCAAAATTCCCATTACCAGAAACACCCCCAAAAACAGTACACTGCGCAATATCGACTCATCACTTTTTTCCTCTTCTCCCAACATCCTCACCAATCCCTTCTGCCATCTTCCCCTACCGAAGATGTCTCTCATTTTCATCGCCAGTACATCCTCAGGCTTTTGCCAAAATGCGTAAATCACTCCATCAGCAAACACCAGTATAAAACCCAACAACCCTCCCAGCCACCACAACAGGATCTCCATCCCCAGGATCCAGTTCCCACTCATCAGTCTCCACGCCGTCAACACAGCCAATATTGCAACTAACACCAGCTCATGTGCCAACAACCGGCCGCTTCCTTGGAGTCTCATTACTTAAAATATACCAGTTCACAGACCGTTTTGTTTTAGATACGCCCTAAAGTCATCGCCGATTTCCTCATCTTTAAGCGCGTAGGCGATCACCGTCTTTAGATACTCTAGTTTATTGCCCGTATCGTAAAATATTCCACCCTTAATTTCGGCAGACAGAATCTGTTTTCCGTCGGCAATCATCAGCTTCAGCGCATCATTGTAATATAGCTCTCCACCTTCATTTAGCCTTGCCACAGCTTCGTCCAGATAATCAAATATGTCTGGAGTAAACAAGAAACTGGATACCGTCGCCAAATCTGACGGCGATTCTGCTTTGCCCGGTTTCTCTATCACCTTTTCCGTATCTATTATTCCCTCCTCCAGTTGTCTGCCGCTGGCAAATCCATATCTATCGTAGTCCTCATCCTTTTTGGCTCTTACACAACCCAGTACGCTACTGCCGTACTTCGCATAAACACTGATCAACTGTTCAAATTCATTGGGCTCGGCGGCGATCATATCATCGCTCCAGGTGTAAATAAATGGTTCATCACCTATCAAATGCTTTACGTTTAAAAGCGGCGTCCCGTTGCCATACGGGCCTTTTTGCCGTACATAGATAAAGTTAGCCATGGTGGCAATCCGCTCCACTTCTTCCAGCATCTTTTTCTTCTTTTCACCACCCAGCTTCAAATTATCAATTAAGTCCTGACTAGGCTTGTCAAAATGGTCTTCTATGTTTCGCTTATGGTACCCGGTGACGATGATGATGTCCTCGATTCCCGCCTTGACCAAACCCTCCACCACGTACTGAATCACTGGTTTGTCCACGATCGGCAGCATTTCCTTGGGCATCGCTTTTGTTTGAGGTAAAAACCTGGTTCCAAATCCTGCTGCCGGGATAACTGCCTTTCTCACTAACTTGCCTAGTTGGTTATACATACTGATTCCTAATTATTAACCGGTAACTATTACTAAATACCATTTGTCCCATTTTGTCCAATTCTTACACTTAAGCTGTCATTCCTGGTCTGCTTACCTGTCATTCCGAGCGCAGCCGAGGAATCCCTTTCATTTTGGAGGGATCCCTCCACGCACTACGTTTGGTCGGGATGACATAGAACATTCTTTCTCTCTTCCCGAAGCTGTTTTAGCTTCCACATAAACAATCGTGCCTTGTTTCTCGCCATTGTACTCCCTTTGACGAAGTTCCTCGCCTGTTCCAGTAGCGCCTTGTCCTCTTTCTTGGAAAGACGCATATATATTGCCGTGTGGCCTGTATCCTCCAGTTCCACCGCCAGGCGGTATGCATAATCCTGAAACTCCTGACTTATGTGCCTCGGTTTTCCTTTCTCTACCTCGTATTTATTGAGAACGCTTGCAATACTTTTCACTGACTGTATTCTACCGCTCCCACTCTTTTATTTCCTTCTGCGGCAGCTTCAGTTTCTTTGGAGTCACCGCCAGCAGCCATGCACCGAGTACCAAAGCCATTACTCCGACCACCGCCATTGCCCCACCTTCTCTCCATTTGCTCGAAAGTAGTCCGGCCGTGATCGGGCCGATTATGTATGCCAAACTTCCCATCGAGCTGGTCAGCCCCATCAGATGTTTCTTTTCGTGTCCCATCCTAGCAATCACGTCACTGTACACTGCCTCCGTCATCGGAAAGGCCACCGCCGTCGTCAGTCCTACCATCAGCGACAAACCTAAGAGCATCCACATCGAATCCGCCCACCACATCGCCACCATAAATACTCCTACCAACATCAAACTGATATCCGCCAGTTTCTTCTTGTGGTTCTGAATATGTAGCATCGCCAGGACCAGTCCCATCGCAATCGACGGCAAAGTGTACAAAGGCAAAAACCAGATTCCCAACCATGACTGCTGAGCCATTTTCTCCCCCCACACTGCCCCGACACTCCAGTAGGTAGCATCCACCAGTCCCAGTACCAGTCCTACGGTCAAAATCGGCCATATTCTGCTCCCTAGTATCCACCAACGACGAAGTTCTTCCTTCCATATAAACGGCTCCGCTTCATCGGCTGCTGGTGCATCATCGTGTCTGACGCGAACGCGACCAAAAAGTCTCCAAAATATTGCCGCCGCCACTCCCAAAACTGCCGCCACCACCAGTATTCCTCTGTCTCCTACCGCCAGACCGATCGCCCCACCCAGCAGTGGTCCCAAAAAGTAAGCAAAACTCTTGCCAGTCGCCAGCAATCCCCAGCTGCCAGACCTGTCCTCGCGGGCGACCGATGATGATACCCACTGATATGACCCAAACATCAAAAACTCGTAGTAGATACCCCACACCGCCATGGCGATTACCAGTAGCCACCAGCCTGGCCAGCCTGTCGCCCACCACAGCACGCCACAAAATACGATATTCATCGCCATCGCCCACAGTAGTATCTTCCCCGCCCCGTATCTTTTTAGCTTGCTTGGCAAGACTAAATCCGCCAGCAATCCCACCATCGAGGACGACGACATCACGATCCCCATAAACAGAGCCCCTCCACCGCTCTTTTCCAGGAAACTTGGCACCCAATCGGACAGTATCGCGTCGGACAAACTCACCAATAACAAGGCGAACAGCACCACTGTCAGACCTCTCCATCTACCATGTAAACTTCCTACCCCTCTTTTTAGCATTACCACTTCATCATACCAACCGGACCGCCAGTTCCTCCACTACTTTATCCACCACTTCATCAATCACCTTTTTTTCCTCACCACTGAATTTCCCCAGCACATAATCCATTCCCGCGATCTCTGACCTTTGTTGTGCCGTCCTACCATCCACCCCCACCCTCACCCTCCAAAACTCGGCTGTTCCCAAGTGTTTCTCGACCGAAGTTACACCATTATGCACCTTCGGCCCTTTCCCCAGCTGTATCTTGTACTCACCCAGGGTGATGTCCAGATCGTCATGGATCACATACAAAAAACCTGGTTCTATCTTGTAAAAATTAACCAGTTTGGCCACCGCCACCCCCGACAGGTTCATCAGCGTCGTCGGCTTAACCAAAATCAAGTTGTCCCCTTCACTTATTTCAGATTGGAATTTCTTTGAAAATTGAAAATTGAAAATTGAAAATTTGCTCGCCAGAGCATCAACTACCCGAAATCCCACATTATGCCGAGTTGCGATATACTTACTACCAATATTGCCCAAACCAACTACTAGTTTCATTCATTTATATCTTACCAGTTAACCCATGATTAAAACCAAGCAGCCGTTTATCTCAGTAATCATACCCACCCTCAACGAGGAAAAATATCTTCCCCGCCTGTTAAAGGACTTGAGCGAACAAACTACAGACAACTTTGAAGTCATTCATGTGGATGGTCATTCTGATGACAAAACCAAGAAAGTCGCCAATGTCTACAAACACAAGTTACCCCACTTTACCCAACTAAACTGCGAAGTTAGACACGTCAGTGTCCAGCGAAACATGGGGGCAGCCATTGCTCAGGCTCCTTACTTTCTTTTTCTCGACGCTGACACACAGCTACCTCCCTACTTCATCGAGGGCCTATCGTACCAGCTTCATCGCCGCACCTCCGATGTCTTCACCACCTGGGCCATACCTGATTCCACCGAGACCGCGGATTTAGCCATCATCACCATCATCAACCTCGGTATCAATCTCTCCGAAGTTTTCAAATCACCCATCGCCGTCGGTGTTTGTCTGGGTTGCACCCGTAAAGTTTTTAAGGCCGTCGGTGGATTCCGTTCCGATGTCGCCTTCGGCGAGGATGAAGACTTTGCCAAGGCCGCCATCAAGCTCGGCTACTGCTTCCACATGTACCAGCAGCCTCGTTTTGTTTACTCCTTCCGTCGCTTTAGAAAAGAGGGTACTCTGCCCACCATGCGTCAAATCGCCGTCAAGAAAGTCAAGGAATACACTCACGGTATTTTCTCCCCCAAACCACCGGACTATCTTATGGGCGGCCACCACGATTACGATGAGGACCGCCCGGTAAATCCCTACAACCCACTCGAAATCAGCCTTAAAAATACCTCTCTTGCCAAAGCCAAGAAAACCATCACCGAGTTACTGACACTAGAAAAGATTGAATCTGACCTCTAAAGACTTTTCCTACCATCTGCCCCCATCGCAGATCGCCCACCAGCCAGCGTCACCTCGGGATCATTCCCGCATATTGCTTATCCGTCGATCTACCGGCGGGATTACCCACCATCATTTTTTTGATCTTCCCGACCTTCTTCCCCCTCGGGCTGTTCTCGTCACCAATGAATCCCGCGTTTTCAGCAGTCGCGTCCACGCCCATAAAATCTCCAGAGGCAAAGTCGAGCTTCTATTCCTAAATCCTACCCGGGCAACATACTGGGCTGCGCTGCTAAAGCCCGGACTTCCCAGTGGCACCAGGCTTCTCCTCGGTAAACTGGAACTTACCGTAGTAAGAAATAACGCAGGCATCTTCACCATAGACACACATACCAACAAAAAAGTTTTCTTTAGCCTATTAAACCGTC
>Ga0156478_140_pt1 | contig 11395 bp, 10 predicted proteins | sample RifOxyB1_FD_110625 | JGI IMG/M metagenome (GOLD analysis project Ga0156478, IMG submission 110625) | Candidatus Collierbacteria bacterium RIFOXYB1_FULL_49_13 | reverse complement strand
TTCACGCCCCATGTCATTCCGACCGAAGCGGAGGAATCCCTTATTTGCTATACTAAACCCAATCATGCTCACCCTCACTCAAACCCTCCTTATCATTGTCATCGTCGTTCTTACTTCTCTCCTTACTGTCGTCGGTATCCAGCTCGTCTTTATTCTCAAAGAAGTCAGAAAAACCTTGGTCCACATCAACCAGGTTCTCGATCAGGCCGATCATGCCATCTCCCGGATCACCGCCCCCGCTCAAACCCTCCTCCACATGGTTGACGGCCTCAAGCAGGGCGCCAAGCTTGTCGAACTCATTGCCAAAAGACTACCTGAGAAAAAGTAATGGCCGATACTAAACCGATCGTATATCATCAAGATAATTCCCTCACCGCCTTCTTTACCGGCACCCTCATCGGCGTCGCTGCTACACTCATGGTCACCACCAAAGAGGGCCGAGACACAGCCTCTAAATTGTCTTCCGTTCTCCAGGACCTAAGTCAGGAGCTAGGCAAGGAGTTGCAGCACACGCTCGAGAATCTTCCTGACTTGGTTGATGATATTAAAAATGAATATCATCAGTCTGTTCAATCCTCACGCCCTGTTTCCACCAAACAAGTAACTTCCGGCTTCTTTCCTCGCCTCCACCGCGCTACCTCCTCTTTCACCAAGTCCGGCAAAGAGCTAAAGTAGTTCGTGATAAAATCCCCCTAACGCACGTTTTACTAACCAAAGGAGCTGTCTGTGGTACAAGACAATTGGCTTGTACAGCTTTACCTAGCTATCCAACAATCTGACCTCAACCCCGATAATCTGGTAATTGACGGCCGCTTTCTTCGCCTCGCTTTCCATCAGGAACAACATCAGTTGAAACTTCAGGTCACCCGGCTGGATGAGGACGCCTTCATCACTAAATTCTGCCTTATCAACTGTCTGCCCTCGCTAGATATTGTCGATCGCATCAGTTTCTTTACTAGTTCCTTTTTCTCCCTCGACCAAGACGCCGAAGACAGCGAACTCTCATTTGATTATTACTCCAATAATCCTCCCGCTCCTTCCGACTTCAAAACTCTCGTCGACTTCTTTTTCCAACTCGCCCAGTTAGTAACGAAATCCAACGACGAACTTGTCCACACTATCCAGACCATCATCCCCGAAGCCATCAAACATTAATCCTACTACCAGCACCACTGCTGGTTTTTTATATCCCACCAGCCACCCGAATTCTCGCTGTATAATAACCCCATGACCGGCCGCGAATTACGACAAGCCTATCTGGATTTCTTTATCAGTAAAAACCATACCCGTATCGATCCGGCTCCTTTGGTCCTGGAAAATGACCCCACCACTCTCTTTACCAGCTCTGGGATGCAGCCCCTGGTTCCTTATCTGTTAGGTCAGCCTCACCCCGCAGGCACCCGCTTAGTCAATTCCCAGCCCTCGTTCCGCTCCCAAGATATCGACGAAATTGGAGACAACCGTCACTCTACTTTCTTTGAGATGCTCGGTAACTGGTCTCTAGGGGATTACTTCAAACAAGAACAACTGACTTGGTTCTTCACTTTCCTTACCGATGTTGTCGGTTTAGACCCACAACATCTCTATGTCTCCGTCTTTGCCGGTAACGACCAAGTTCCCCGAGACGACGAATCTATCGCTATCTGGCAGCAATTATTTGCCGGCAAAAAAATAGTTGCCAAGATAGACGAGCGCATCTTTGCCTACCCTGCCTCCAAAAACTGGTGGTCTCGTTCCGGTGTACCGGAAAATATGCCTCCCGGCGAACCCGGCGGACCAGACTCCGAAGTTTTCTACGATTTCGGAGCTGATTTTAAGTTTCACGAAAACTCTTCTTTCAAGAGCTCACCCTGTCATCCAAACTGTGACTGCGGTCGTTTTATCGAGATCGGTAACTCTGTCTTCATGCAATACCAAAAACTCGACAATGGCTCGCTTAAAGAATTACCCCAGAAGAACGTTGATTTCGGCGGGGGATTCGAACGTATCTTAGCCGCGATCAACCATACCCCAGATATTTTCACCACTGACCTGTATTTGCCATTAATCAAACAAATCGAAAAGCTAACTCAGCGCTCCTACACCGGCGATCATCAACCAGCGATGCGTATCATCGCCGATCATCTCAAAGCCTCCGTCTTTTTAATCGCTGCCGGAGTCACCCCAGGCAACAAACAGCAACCGTACCTCCTCCGCCGCTTACTCCGTCGCTCCGCCGTCAAGCTTCATCTACTCACCGGACGTTCTCTCGATGGGCACACTCTCTCTGAGCTAGCCGAAACCATCATCTCCATCTATCCCGAATACCTTGATTCAACTCAGATCACCCCAAAACTTAGTCTGATTTCCGAGGAGATCGATAAATTCAATAAAGCCCTAGATAAGGGTTTAAGTCTACTGGACAAGCAATCACCTGAGCAAATCACTTCTCAGTTTGCTTTTGACCTGCTTCAAACCTACGGTTTTCCTTACGAAGTTACTAAAGAAATCGCCACCGCAAGAGGTGTCACCCTGGATGATGCCGGTTTTGAATCGCTGAAGGATCAACACACCCAAGCTTCCCGCACTACCTCAGCCGGTATGTTCAAAGGTGGTCTTCAGGATCAGTCTGAAATCACTACCAAATACCACACCGCCACCCACCTCCTCCATGCAGCGCTCAGACAAGTGTTAGGAAGTACCGTCCAGCAAGTCGGCAGTAATATTACCGGCGATCGATTGCGTTTTGATTTCACCCACCCCCAGGCCTTAACCCCACTGGAACTACAGCAAGTAGAAGATCTCGTTAATCAGCAAATCATCGCCAACCTTCCGGTCACTAAAGAAATAATGAGCCTGGAGGCTGCTAAAGACTCGAAGGCTCTGGCCTTCTTCTCTCATAAATATACTGACACGGTTTCTGTCTATAGTATTGGCGACTTCAGTCGCGAAGTTTGTGGTGGTCCTCATGTCGAGTCCACTGGAGCCATCGGACCAATCACTTTCTATAAACAGGAAGCCGTAGGTCAGGGTCGCCGCCGCCTCTATGGCAAGATACGCTAGAATAAGAAGGTAAGATGCATCTGCCCAAACTTATATCAAAAAAGGATACTCCAGTTACACCGCTTTTTTTTGCCCTCGAGCTCCAGGATGGTTTAGTCAAATCGGCACTCTGGAAAATTGAAGCTGGTAAAGCTTCGATTGTTTCGACTGGTGTACCGAGTCCATACAAGGAAATCGATGGTCTGGTAGCTGCCGCGGATTCTTGCATCTCCAGTCTTAATCCGCCTGAGGATCAGGAACCAAATCAGGTCATCCTCGGTCTGCCCGAGCACTGGCTTTCGGGCGATAAGGTCGTCCCTCCCTTCAATCAGCACTTAAAAAAGCTCCTGGAGGAGCTGGAACTCACCGCCATGGGTTTTGTCACCACAACTGAGGCCGTCATCCAACACATCCAAACTCTTGAGGGCATTCCTCCCACGGCAGTCATTATCGAAACCACCATTGATACCGCCTCTGTCACCTTAGTCAAACTGGGGCAAATTATCGGTCGCCAGACAGTTGGACGTTCCGATGACTTAGCCAAAGATGTCCAGGAGGGTTTGGCTCGCATTTCCTCCGATCAATATCCGCCTAGGTTTATCCTCTTATCTTCTAAGAGTCCCCAGGAAGACCATCAACAACTCACTTCGTATGCCTGGACGGATGTCCTTCCTTTTCTTCACTTACCCAAAGTTGAGCTCCCTCCGGACACATTTACCATCACCGCCATTGCTCTTTCTGGCGGAGGCGAAGCCGTTTGGTCGTCCGGAATCGACGTCGACACCACCCCCGCCACTCCGCCCCCAGCTATAGATTCTTCCCCGGTTGACACAACTCCTCCACCAGGAGATAACTTTGGCTTTGTCTCCGATCTGGATATCCGTGCCCAAACCACCCCAACTCCAGCGCCCCCACCTGAGGCAACCCCTGATCTGCCTCCGCCTCCTCCGCCCACTCATGCAAAGCGCACTCTCCCTCGGATTTCTCTGCCTCAGTTTCACCTCCACCTGCCCCAGCTAAAACGCACCAATCTCTGGATTATCTTGCTTCCCCTGTTCATCATTTTTATTGCTGCAGCGGGGACTGTTTTCTATTACCTATCAAACGCTGTGGTCAACATCGACCTTCTCGTCACCACCAAACCCTTCTCCAAGGACTTAGTGGTTCCCTTATCCAGTACGAATGCACCTGACACTGTTCCTTATACCACTCAGACGATCACTGTCACAGTCAATGATTCCTTGGCTGCCACTGGAGAGGCTACGGTCGGTGACAAAGCCAACGGTGAGGTCGTCATCTTAAACAAAACCGACTCACCCAAAGTCTTAAAACCAGGGTCCGTGCTAACCACAGATAACAATTTAAGCTTCATTCTCAATGACTCTGTCACTATTGCCTCCCGCTCCGCCCAAGAAGTCAACCAGGCCGGCTCGCTCGGACAGCTCATCGTCTACGGACAAGAGAAAGTCAAAGTCACCGCCGGAAAGATCGGCACTCAGTACAACCTTGCGGCTGACACCTCGCTCTCAGTTGCCACCTTTCCCAAAAGTAGTCTCGAAGCCAAGGTAGTTGGCAGCCTCGCTGGCGGTACCTCCCGTACTGTTCAGGCCGTATCAGACAAGGACCGGCAATTACTACTCACCCAGCTCCAAGATAAAGCCAAGCAAGAAGCTCAATCACAAGTCAGGAAGTCTGACACCGAAGAGAGTTTTCTCCTCGGAGATTTAAAGATCATCCGCCAAACCTTTAGCCATGGGGTCGGCGAAGAAGCCACCTCATTTAGTCTGGAATTACAAGCCGAACAAAACATCGGTAAAGTCGCCCTGCCCGAACTAAGTCAATTCATCAACGACAAGATTAAATCCGAGGTCTATACCGGTTTTAAGGTTAGCGAAACCGATTCCACTTACCAAATTGAAATCAGTAATGCGGAAGAAGATAAACTGACTGCCAAGGTCCACTACGCCACAAAAGTCATCCCCGATCTTGATCCCAACGCTTTTGCTCCAAATTTTGTCCTTAAATCTGAATCTCAGGTCAGGGAAATCCTTCGCCGCTCTGAAGGCTATGAAGGTGCTCGGTTCCGAGTCTCTCCCAATATCCCTCTGCTTAATTCCTTTATGCCCCTGAAAAGCGATAATATCCATCTACAAGTCACTACCACCCGATAATTCATGCCCCTGTATGTCTACCAAAAACAGCTACCCGAAGCACCACGATCCTCGGTGTTCTCACTTCCCTCGCTGAAATTCCGGTTTAATTTCCACCCCCTCCCCTTTCTCGCCTCAATTGCCGGCTTGGTCCTCATCGGTACGGTTGTCTATCCACTGCTCTCTTATGAGATCGTTTCCCGCGATGCCCCTATCCCCACCACTACCCAAGGACTAATCATTCCCTCAGTCGACCTTGATGGCAACATCGATGTCTTAGCCAGTGGACCAGTTGTTGTCGGCAATGTCGACTTCACTAAGGCGAGTAATTGGTTCGCCACCACTCCTACCAACACGCCTGGAGAGATTATCTCCTATAATATATCCATCCCTAAACTAAAGATTGAAAACGCCGTCGTCATATATGGTAGTGACGACTTAAGCAAACAGTTAATCCAGTATCCAGATACTGCCATGCCAGGCACACTAGGCAGCCCCGTTATCTTTGGGCACTCCATCCTGCCTCAGTTCTATAACCCCAAAAACTACATGTCCATCTTTTCTCTATTACCCACACTAAATAAAGGCGATACAATCGTTGTCGCCTATGACGATATCGTTTACACTTACGCCGTCACTGACAAGCATGAAGTTTTCCCCACCGACTTGTCCCCTCTCGAGCAGCAATACGATTCCAAAAAGCTTAAACTAATCACCTGTGTCCCCCCGGGCCTTAAACTCCGCCGCCTCGTCGTCACCGCCGACCTTGTCAGTCAATAATCCACTCACCGTCATGCCGGACTTGATCCGGCATCTGCCTTCTAGCTCTAAAATGCAGACCCTGAATCACCTGCCAGCAATGCTTGCAGCATAGCTGCTGCAGGCGGGAGTTCAGGGTGACGATCCTAAGCTATAATTAGCTCATGATTTATCTCTGTCTTGATCCAGGACGATCTCACACCGGTGTCGCCATATCCTACGAAGGTACACTCTCGATCCCCCTCACCACTCTTCATACCTCATCGCTGGAGGCTCTTCTTCACGCTCTAGGTCCCCTGATTGCTACACATCGCCCTGACGTCTTGGTTATTGGCCAGCCCCAAACTGGACCTATCCACCAGCTCGCTCTTGATTTATCGACCGCTCTTCGTGCCGACAGCTACTCCGTCGTTCTCGCGCCTGAAGATGGCACCTCCCTTCGGTCCCAGACCTTGCTTTCCACCCATCGCTCCCCCCTGAAACGAAAACTTAACGCCCACCAGGCCGCCGCCGCCCTCATCTTGCAACATTATCTAGATAATCTATAATCAAGCGGTATAACCGTCAGGTTATACGCGGATTATATGAGGAAGCGCAGAAGCTCATCACAATATGCGTTAGCATATTGTGATCGCGACGAGCAAGCTCATAGAATGACACTAATGGTTAAACAAATATTCGCCCCCATCCAAGCCTGGTTATTAAAGCAGGGTCAGTGTGTCGGTTGCGGTACGCCTCTCAAGTTTGGTGACAAGCAGCCAAGCAAGCTCAAGGACAAGACACAGGTCACCTGCAAATGTGGCCGAGTCTTTATCAAGAATGCCCAAGGCGAGTACCGTCGTGCCCTTTTGTCTGAAGTCTAATCCCATGTACCGTTTTATTCTCGCCACTATTATCACTTGCTTGGTTGGTGCTGCCGCAATCTATTACCAGTTCACCCCACCAGAGGTCACCTCTACTTCTCCAGTTACCTTTATTATCTCCCGTGGCCAAGGTCTAGACTCCATCGGTCGCACCTTAGTTGAGCATCGGTTGGTTCGTTCCGTAGCTGCCTTTAAGTTTTATGCCACTCTCACCAACAATGCCAAACTCATCCAAGCTGGGGACTACCGTCTACCCGTCGGTCTGTCTCTTATCGAGCTTGTTGAGAACTTAAAACATGGCCAATCAGACCGGACCATCACTTTCATCAACGGTTGGCGCCGGGAGCAATATGCCCAGACCATTGTTGACGAGTTTTCCAAACAAAATCCCGAATACGCCTTTAGCCCTGAAGAATTTTTGAGCTTAACCAAAAATCTTGAAGGTCACCTCTACCCCGACACCTACGCATTTGCCAAAGGGGTTACCGCCAAAGACATCGTCGACGTCCTAACTTATCGTTTTGATACCCTCACCAAGGACTTATCCTCGTCCCCGGATTTCAAATCCGCCCTCATTCTCGCCTCCCTTTTGGAACGGGAAGCCCTCACTGATGCTGAAAAACCCCTCATCGCTGGTGTTCTGAAAAAGAGACTCGATCAGGGCTGGCCCCTCCAGGTAGATGCCACTGTGCAATATGCTATTGCTTCTGGAAAATGTCCTCTAATCACCTGCGAATGGTGGCCGCAAAGCCTCACCAGGGCGGACATAGATATAAACTCACCCTACAATACTTACAAAACCCCGGGGCTCCCACCTGCTCCCATCAGTAACCCCAGCCTGTCCAGCATCAAAGCCGCCCTTGATCCCCAATCCTCTCCTTACTACTTCTATCTTCATGATCCGGAAGGAAATATCCATTTCGCCATCACCCTCGAAGAACACAACCAAAATATCAGAGAGTTTTTAAGCGAGTAATCACCCCTGTTGACACCGGGAGGCTAGGGTGTTATGCTACTAAGGCACCAATAGACTCCTCCCCGGCATGGGAGGGTTGTTTTTGCATCCACCCGTAGTCCGCCTCAGACGGGCCCAACTCTGCCTCAAATTGTGTTATTAATCCATCAAATAAGTCAATCAATAATGGCCCATCTTGCACGCACCCAACGCATTAACTGGGGTAACAACGACGTCAAACTCCCAGAAATTAACCTCTCCGCCTTTCCCATACAATCCTACGACTGGTTTCTAACCGAAGGTATCCGTCAAGCATTAAATGAAATAAATCCCATCACCGACTTCACCGGTCAGTCCTTTCAACTCGAATTTTCCGATCACTATTTTGGCCCTTCTCCGCTTACCCCTGACGAATGTATCACCAAGGGCTTAACTTACGACGCTCCTCTCCGCGCTCGGGCAACACTCACCAACATCCAGTCTGGAACCAAACAAACCCAGGAAGTCTTCCTAGGCGACATCCCTATGATGACCACTCGTGGTACCTTCATCGTCAACGGCGTCGAGCGTGTTGTCGTCAATCAGCTCGTTCGCTCGCCCGGCGTCTTCTATACCGGTGTTGTCGATCCCAACTCTGGCCGCATGCTCCATACCGCTGAAATTCGCCCCTTGCGTGGTTCCTGGATCGAGTTCGAAGTCGCCAAATCTGACGCCATCAATGTCAAAATCGATCGTTTTAGAAAAATGTCCGCTGCCACTTTTCTCCGAGCGATCGGCTATGGTTCAGATGATGAAATTCGCGCCCTATTCAAAAACCAGGATGTTGATGAAGATCACCACTATATCGATGCAACCATCTTAAAAGATCCTACCCGCACCACCGAGGACGCCCTCCTGGAGTTCTATCAAAAGATCCGCCCTGGGGAGCCAGCAGTTTTAGACAATGCCAAACAACTTCTTTTCCAGATGTTCTTCGATCCTCGGCGTTATGACCTAGGTTTAGTCGGTCGTTATAAACTCAACAAAAGACTCGGTCTCGATCTTCCTGTCACCCTCGACAACGCTGTCGTCCAAAAACAAGATGTGGTTGCCGTCATTCGCGGGCTGATTAACCTCCAAAACGGTCAGGGTAAACGTGACGATATCGACCACTTAAGTAACCGCCGCGTCCGCCAGGTTGGTGAGCTGGTTTACTCCGGTCCCTTCCGTGTCGGACTCGTACGTTTAGAGCGCTCCATCCGAGAAAAAATGAGCTTAAGTAAGCCAGATGAGCTGATATCACCTTCCGCTTTGGTAAACGCCCGACCAATAATCGCCGCCATTTCTGAATTCTTTAGGAGAAACCGCCTATCTTCCATCCTAGAGCAGGTCAACCCCCTGGCTGAAATCGACAACCAGCGTCGTCTCTCTGTCATGGGTACAGGTGGCGTCTCCCGCGAGCGCGCTTCCTTCTCCATGCGCGACATCAATGCCTCCCAATACTCCCGTATCGATCCGATCAGATCCCCTGAAGGTCAAAACATCGGTCTTGTTACCTATCTGGCTCTATATGCCAAGATCAACGAATACGGTTTCATAGAAGCGCCTTATTTCAAGGTGGTCCCTGAAACCAAAGCTGGTAAGACCAAGATGAAAGTCACCGGTGAAATCGTTTATCTTCAGGCTGATGATGAGGAAGATTACTACATTACCCATGCCGACCTTCCTCGAGATGGCCAATATCTGGCCACCGACTGGGTTCCAGCACGCTACAAAGGTAAATTTACCGAAGTCGACGTCAACAAAATTCAATACATCGATATCATTCCCCGCCAAGTCGTTGGTACCTCAGCTTCCCTGATTCCTTTCCTGCAACATGACGACGGTACCCGCGCACTCATGGGAACGCACATGCAATGTCAGGCCGTTCCCTTAGTCAAACCCGAAGCGCCCGTCGTCGGTACCGGCATGGAAACAATCGTTGCCGAAAGCATGGGTTGGGCAGTGCGTGCCCGATTCCCAGGCACCGTTGTTTCTTCAGATGCGAGCCATATAACCATCAAGGTTGACAACAAACACCTCGATGAATTAAAAAAAATCGCCGCTACTAACCACACTCCGGGCGTAACCGTCAAAAACGATACCGAAACCTACGACCTTAAAACTTTTATCCGCTCTCCTCAATCCACTTGTTACACCCAAAGACCTCTGGCCAAGACCGGGGACAAGGTGAACCAGGGTGACATCATCATCGACGCCCCGGCTGCCGATCACGGAGAACTATCCTTAGGTCAAAATCTCATCATCGCCTACGCCTCATTTGAAGGCTTGGGTTATGAAGACGCCGTCGTCGTCTCCGATCGTTTGCTCAAAAAAGATTTACTCTCCTCCATCCATATCAACGAGTATGAAGCTCAGTTGATGGACACAAAACTCGGACCTGAAGAACTCACTCGCGATATTCCCAACGTGGCCGAAACCGATTTGAGAAACCTCACTGAAGAGGGCATCGTTGCCATCGGTTCCACTGTCGGTCCTAACGATATTTTGGTCGGTAAAATCGCCCCCAAGGGCGAAACTGAGCTAACCGCCGAAGAAAAACTGCTCCGCGCCATCTTTGGTGAGAAAGCCAGAGAAGTCAGAGATACTTCCCTCCGCATGCCCCATGGTGAATCAGGCGTCGTCATCGATGTCGCCATCCTCGAAAAGGATGCCGGCGATGAGCTCGACCCTGGTGTAATCAAGCAAATTAAAGTCCGTGTCGCTCAGCTTCGCAAAATCACCGTCGGTGACAAAGTTGCCGGACGCCATGGTAATAAAGGTGTTATCAGTAAGATCGTTCCGGAAGCCGACATGCCCCACCTTCCCGATGGTCGCCCTGTCGACATCATCATCTCTTTCCTCTCCGTCCTGGCTCGCATGAACCTAGGTCAGTTAATGGAAGCTCAGCTCGGCTGGGCCGCCCAAAAACTCGGCTACAAGATCGCCCTTCCTGTCTTTGAACATATCTCTGATGAACGTATCAATGCGGAACTCACTAAGGCTGGGTTGCCTTTGTCTGGCAAAGTGAGACTGGTTGATGGTCGTACAGGTGAACCATTCCAAGAGGAAACCGCCGTTGGAGTCGGTTACATCTTAAAACTCATCCACATGGTTGAGGATAAGACCCACGCCCGCTCCACTGGACCTTACTCACTAGTGACACAACAACCTTTGGGTGGTAAAGCTCAAATGGGAGGTCAGAGATTAGGTGAAATGGAAGTCTGGGCTCTGGAAGCTCACAAAGCTGCCAGGATTTTGCAGGAGATGCTTACCATCAAGTCTGACGATATCATTGGCCGTTCCCGAGCTTTTGAAGCCATCGTCAAGGGTACAGAGATTCCCGCCCCAACTGTTCCGGAATCCTTCAAAGTCCTCGTCAAAGAGTTAAACAGCCTTGGTCTCTCCATCATCCCTACTCGACCCGTGGTTTCCTCAGAGTTTGAGGATGAAGTTGCTGGCGATGCGGCTGCCGCAGCCAACGCCTTTTCTACCGTCGCGGATGAACCGATGTCCGAGGAGACTCCCATCGATAAGTTAGACGAACCTATTAAAGAAGAGCCATCTTCCGACGACTCAGAACAAATTTAATTAGTAAACCACAACATGAACAAAAACTTAATCGATTT
>Ga0156478_133_pt1 | contig 11552 bp, 10 predicted proteins | sample RifOxyB1_FD_110625 | JGI IMG/M metagenome (GOLD analysis project Ga0156478, IMG submission 110625) | Candidatus Collierbacteria bacterium RIFOXYB1_FULL_49_13 | reverse complement strand
TAAGTCGGGACGAAAATCGATGGAGAGAGAGCGAAAGTAATTGCCAAAAGTGATCCAAGGAGCGGTGGCGGTTGATTTTTCCCAACCAGCTTGGGCGTGAAAGAAAGCCAGGGGATCATTGGCTACTTGCCATAGATAATACATGTACGCGAATAATCCAGATAATCCAAGTAATGGCCAATGAATATTGGACAATGATCGATGAGAGCGAAGTATCTTGAACAACAAAAATAGGACGAGAAAAATTCCGTTCACGCGGGTAGCTGTAGCTAGGGCGGTTGCGAGAGCTGCCCTCCCCCACTGTTTCCGGTCACTAAAGTAAAAAGTGGCCACGGTTAAGAGTAAAAAGAGTGGCTCAGTGTAAACGGCTGACAAGAAAATTGTTCCTGGCGATAAAAGCATGAGCCAAAGAAAGCTCAGCGGGTTTTTGAGATAAGGCTGAACCCATTTGAGGAGGAGAAAAACAAAACCCACGGCGGAAGCCAAAATAATCAAGTGGGCAGAGAGATAAATGTCGAGTCCGGTCCGGCTAACAAGATTGATGAGCAAGGGGAATAGCGGAAAAAAGGCGTACTCGGACTGAGTGCGTAGAGTTTGGTAACCGTTAGTAGCAATATTGAGATAATGTTCCCCATCAAAGTTGGCCCAGGACCATAACAAGAAGTTAGAGTGATAGATGTTAGATATTAGTGAAGTTGGACTATAACGGGATGGTAGGAGAAAATATCCGACAGAGGTGATGGTGAGAACAAGAATGGTGTAAAGAAAAATTACTGCCAGTGTTTTTTTGGTAGAAGTCGGAGGGATAAATAAATCACGAGTACGAATAATTAGATCAAGAATAATTTTTTTGAGGGGGCCGTGATAGGTCCAAGCTGATTGGGTAAAGAGTTTGAGCACAATTGGATTGGTCCGAGAGGAAACTCCGTGAGCATGTTTGACCACGGCCTGAGGGTCGTAGATGATGGGGATCCCCAAACGAGAAGCTCGGTCGCACAAATCCAAATCTTCAAAATAGAGAAAAAATTTGCTGCTTAATCCACCGAGTTGATGCCATATTTCGCGGGGGGCAAGCCAGGCGGCGGCCACGGCGGCATGAACAGGAGTCGGAGAGTTGCCGCGGGGCAAGTATTTGCCGTAGCTGCCTTTGATGCCAAACCAATATTCTTTGATGGCATTCCAAACGGTTTGGGGACGATAGCACGATGATTGGGGAGAGCCGTCCGGATTTTCCAGGCGAGGGGCAATGATTGCGCGGTTTTGGAACTTTTGAGCAGTTTGGATCATGCGGGAGAGAGCGGTATTACTTAATGAAGCATCGGGATTGAGCAAATAGATGTAGTCACCGTGAGACTGGGTGACAGCTTGGTTAACGGCTTTGCCAAAACCTAAATTGGCGTGGTTATCGATTAAAACAAGATTGCTAGCTTTAACTTGATTTTCAAGTTTTGCAAAGGATTGATCGGTCGAAGCGTTGTCGGCGACCACCACTTCGACTCCAGGGAAGTTGATCACGGATTTGACCGCCTTGGTCAAAAGCTGACCGGCGTTGTAGTTGACTATAATGACAGAGACTACTGGTTTTGCCATAGAGCAAGAATGTCACGATCAGAGCGAACAGAAGCGAGTTTTTCGATGCGGCGAGAGCGAAGGGCTTGGGGTAAGAGAGCTAAAGCGCGGAAAAATGGGCCAGGATAGTTTTTGAGAAAACGAGGAATCTCCAAAAGGTGCGAGCGGATTAAATCAGACTCGTGGATGTTTTTCCAGACAAACAAAAATTGATTGCGCTGAGCCGTCGCTTGGACAAATTCTGTCGTGAAGTTACTGGCAATGACACTTTTTTGGTGATCGTGGACACAGCGACAAGTGGGCTCCCAAACTATCCGCCAACCACGCTTCCAGGCTCGATAACCCAAATCGACATCTTCCCAGTAGAAGGGTTTGTAGAGCAAATCCATCCCGCCAAGTTCTAACCATTTGGTGCGGGCAAAGGCGGCTTGGCCACCGGAAGCCCAGAGACTAGGATTTTGCTTTTGCGCATTGGCTTTGGTTGGCTCGACTTTGGCGTGCTGAAGAAGACCAGTCTTCCACTTCCCTCCCGCCCAAGCCTCCCCGCTATTAAAAGTGACAGCAAAGAGAGAGGGGTCTTTGAACTGAGCTACACAGTTAAGAAAACAATCTGGGGAGGGACGAACATCGGTATTTAAGAGGATCACGATTTCCCCATGGGCCAATTTGACTCCCCGGTTGACGGTCGCGGAAAAACCACCATTGGTCGGATTTTCATAAAAGCGGATTTTTTTGCCCAAGGAACGAAGAAATTGGGCGGAAGCATCAAAAGTGCTAGCATCATCTACGACAACAATTTCCGCATTAACCCGCTCGGCGGCTTTAAAGACATGGGGAAGATTTTGTTTGAGCTGAGTTTCACTATTCCAGCTGGGAATTACGATACTAACGGTCGGCTTATCCATAAAATCATTTTACACTAGTATCCCTGATAACCGACAAAACGAAAACCTCCGATCGTTTGTTCGATGACGATACTGCGGGCTTTTTCGGGTGCGGTGATTTCGAGTTGGTCGGATTCGACAATATAGGCAACATCTCGAGCGTTGTCGTCATGGCGGAGAATTGAACTGTGTACGAGATACCAATCAAAGGCGCTACGGCGACCAACTGGCAGAGAGATCTCAAGGTCAACTGGGTTGTGCCAGGCCGCAATAGTGGTGAGAACCTCTTGTTTAACGGCAAGACTATAGGGACCAGTCGTAAAATTATACTGTTTGAGATTAAGGAGTAAAAAGCCGATAAGAAGTCCCCAACGAAGAGGTGCCCGGTAGGAATGGAGGAGATCAACTATCAACCAAACATTAATAATGGCCAGGTTGAGCAGATAGTAGTTGCCAAAGTCTTCGTTACGCATCAATAAAAGTGCCAAGAAACTAAATACAAGATTGAGGCCGAGGAAGCGGGAAATGTACTTACGTGAGAATAACAGGTAGACCAATTCGCCAATGATTAGAACTGAGCCGAGAGCAAAGAGTTGACGGCCTACCAAGAGTTGGGAGAGCTCGAACGCGTATTTTTGCCAAATGCTTACAAGAGTAGCCCCTAAAGCAGAGGGAACGGAAGATTGAGAGAGAAAACCAAACAACAATTTGGTATTGGTAAAACTGTGACGGAGATCAAAAATAGCCCAGGGTGAGAGAGGGAGAAGAAAACAACCAAGACCAAATAACCAAGCTTTGGGGCGAAGAGGTCGGAGATGGGGCCAAGATAAGAGGAGGGCAACGGGGATCTGAAAGATAACACTAGGGTGGACATGCCAGGCGAGGCCAAGCCAAAAGAGTGCTGCCCAAAAATAACGCAAACGGAATGATTGGTGGAGTGCGAGACCCAAACCTAGCGAGCCCAGGGTATAGAGTGGCACTAGCGAAACATTCCAAGAAACAAGGGAGAGGCGGATGGCGTAAGCGGAAAAGACCCAAAGGAGACCGGCAATTAATCCGGCGGGTCGACCCAGGTAGCGGTTACCCAAGAAATATAGACCAAGAACAAGAACTAAGTCCAGGAAAATACTCAGGTAAAAAGAGGAGAGAGGATTGCCGGACAAAAGGAGATAGGAAGGAGTGAGCAAATAATAATAAAGGGGACCAAGCATAAAACCCCCCTGCCCTTGGATCACGGGACCCACCAAGGTAGGCTTAACCATGGTTACCATGGAAGAGACGGCCTGATGGTCACGCTCTTGATCCCATTCAAAGGTGGCCCGACCCGATAAATTGTAGCTCCGCAGTAGGGCTCCTAAAAGAACGAGAATAATTAGGAACGGGAGCGTGAGCTTTTGCAGCATAGAAAAATGGTAATAACGATTAAGAGTAAGTATGGCAAGAGAAAAGCTGGGTCAAGGGAGAGACGACGAACAAATTGAGTCCAGGATTCGTGAAGAGTCGAGGAGAGGGATTGATAATAATTGGTACTAAAATGAAGATCTTGTCCATATTGCTCAACGAAGATTGGGGTGGATGGCAAGTTAGATTCCTTGGGCGGATAAATCATAATGGAGGCGGTAAACATTTGACCGGCAGAATTGGGAATGGGAGTAAATTGAAGCCGGGTGCAATCGGTATTGTCGATATTGCTGCTGTTAAAATCAATTCCGCGAATTTCTTGCTTATCGACTAGTAAACTAAAGCGGATCGGTGTCTGAACCCGATCGGGGTTACGGAGACAGATTCTAACAATATTGAGATTGTCATAATTGGCTACAAAAGTCTGAGATACGGTTTCCCCAGCGGTCAGAGGAATGAGGGCTGAAGTGAGAGGCTGATGAACATCAATCCTGTTACAGCCAGACAGGAAAAGGGCGCTAACTATAATGAAGAGGAGTTTGTTCATACGGTGCGGGGAGCCTTTTTGATTAAGTAAGCAGAAAGAAAAAGTGAGAGAGCCACAAAGAAGCTATTCACTAGATTCCTGAATTTGTGGAGATCGTAGGCTAGACCAATGAGATAGCGAGATTTGGGTAGATCGTCGAATGCTGGGGCGAGCCAAATAAAAAGTTCGTTCGTCACATTGGCCTGCAATTCAACAAGGCGCAGGAAGAAGAGGCCAATTACTCCGAGTCCGATCAGACGCAGTTTTTGGTCTTTCACAGCAAGGATCACGAGGTAAGGCAAAACCCAAATGAACCATTGCTGGTGAAAATTGGTGGTCGCATAATACCAGGTTAAGGTCATAACCATGGGGAGGTAGAGAGCGGACTTTTGACTGCGAAGTTGATAAACGGTCCAAAGGAGAATGAGGGCATAACCGATGACAAAGGGGTAAATCCCGTCATCCCCCCCGATTCCCCAGAGAAAATCCAACATTTTCTGAGATTGCCAGGAAAAGAGCACGGTTTTACGGAAGAATTCCTGGCCCCAGAAGGGTATCGTGGTGAGGATAAATGGGGCGAGACCGGCAAAAAATAGTTTGATCATCTGCCAAACATTTTTGCCCAAAATTACCGCGAGAAGAGGCAAAAGAATCAGGGGGTAGCTTTTAAAAGAGGCCGACAAACCAAAGAGAATTGCGGCACGGTAGGGTTTGCCTTTCACTCCAGAAAGAACACCCAAGAGCATAACCGCGGCAGGGATAATATCGAACTGTCCCCAAATGTAGGGAAGATAGAGGGCAATTGGGTTGAGCCACCAATAGGCAAGAGCCCTTTTTTGATCTACTTCTTTGGAAAAAAATTTGAGCAAAGTAGTTAAGAGTAGGAAGTCAAAAAGAAGATAGGGAATTTTCATGAGAAATAGATAGCGCCAAACCTGAGGATGAGTGACAACCGAGAGAATATCGTTGCCATAGCCTTGGATCCAGTTGACAAATTCTCCCCCGTAGAGAGGCTTAAGAATTGTCATGATGGATCCCAACGTAAAGTAGGTGAGAGGAGGGTAAATAAAATAATCGCGGCCAAAGTTGACGTTGACTAAATAATCGATGGGGCCGTTGGCGGCAACTTCGTAGACATTAGTAATTCCCTTAAAGGGTAAATTGTAGACAGCAAAATTAATACCCCGTATATCGTAGTGACCGGTAAAAGGCATGACCAGGAAACGGATTAAAAGACCTAATAAAAATATCTTGGAGGTAAATATTTGTTTGAAAGTCATTTGCGATTATTTGAGTGATAATAATGGATTAATTGTAGCGTTATGACCAGTAGAACTGAAACAATGGTAAGAAGGGAAATAAGGTCAGACAAAATCATTATGTTGGTTTTACCGTAGGATACCTCAAAAGTGTGACTTCCTGCGGGAACATATGCCTCCATGATCCCGGCGGGGGAGAAAGTATGGTCAACTTTGACAGGTGAGCCGTCAACCAAGACGCGCCACCCCGGAAAATCGTATCGATGAATCATAAGAGTATTGTCTGTTTCACTTTGATAACGCCCTTGGATATTTATTTGAGTTGATTGAGTAAGTTCAAATTTTCCAGGTTTGGTCATAAAGATATCTTTTTCTGGCGGTTTATTGATACACTCATATACCCAAATAGGAAGATATTCTTCGCCCCAGGATGTTGCACAAGGTCCTGTATCTTCGGCATTATAAGCGTAAAAATATGAGTATTCTTTGGGCTGAAAAGATTTAATATAAGGTATTAAAGAAACTACAATAATTATGGAGAGAAGGATTTTTGTTTTGACGGATCGAAATTGATTGAGGGTGAGGGCGATTATAAGAGGAATGACGGTTGATAAGATAATCATCAAACGCCAGGGAAATTGAATCATTCTGGCAATTGGAAGAAAAAGTTCCCACAATGGCTTGGTGAAATTAGACATTAAAAAATAAGTGACAATAAAAATAGTGAGCCATTTTTTTATTTCGTAGGTTAGTTTAAATTTGGTAATAAAAATTAGGAAGAGAGGTAACCAGAAAAACCAGGAGTGAAGAGCTCCGCCGTATTGGTATGATCGAAAAGGATTGAATAGTTCATTAAAGCCGACAAAATGAGTCAAAACTGATGCAACGTTCTGGGTCGAATAGCTCACTTTGACAATGGGTAGGTAATATATCATCGGTAACCAGTAAAAAGAACTGGCAAGGATTCCAGTAAGCAGTGCTAACCAATATTCTTTGACTGGCTTGGAAAAAATTCCGTAAACTATTGTAAGGGTGATGAGTAGTAAACCACTTAGGTTATGAGAAATTATGGTAAGGAATATTCCAATAGCGGTAATATAAAAACCAGCTTTTTTATGACGCTCCATTAGCCACCAACCCCCCACAGTCAGAGGAATAAAAATTGTCCCAAAAGCTTCAGCTATACCTCCGCGGACATAAATATCAAAGCCACGGAAAGGAAAAAGAGCAAAAATAATGGCTCCAACAACGGCAGGAAGACCGTTAATTTTTTGTCTTAATGCCCAATACATTATTAGGGGACCAAAAATTAGTGGCAGAACGTAGATAAATTTGGTTGCCATGATGTCGCTTAAATTACCTAATAGCATAGCTATAGCCCCTAGATAGTAGGAGAGAGGAGAATAGAATAGATAAAGAGCATACCCATATCCATGACTCAAATAAGAGCCTAGCCGAACCGGAAAATTATCCCAGGAAAAATTGATTATTTCGAGATATAGGTGATGAATACGAACAACAGAAATATCATCAATTGTTCGAAAAAATCCCTCGTGAAACATAGCTCGACTACTTAAATAGATGGCGATAGCAATGAAAACGAGCGGCAATATTTCTTGAATGAGGAATTTATATAATTTCTTGATCATATTATATTGAATAGTTTTTGTTTGAATGACTCAGGAGAAAATTGGGTAATGTCAAGCTGAGGAATAACGGGATTCTCAATCAGCTGACGAGTTTTGGTAATTAATTCGGGGATGCTAGTCCAATGAAGAGCTGAGTCTGTGACAATTTCCCGTTGACCGCCGTAGGGAACAACTAAGGGGAGACAACCGGCAGAGATGGCTTCGACAGTGCTGATCCCAAAATGTTCAGTGAGCTCGGGGTTTTTGCTTTCGTCGACTCCAAACCCTGCCGCGTGCCAGTAGATTTTAGCTTGTGAGTAGAGAGCGGCGAGTTCCTGGTGGGAAAGGTTTAGCGAGAATTCGATGAGAAGACCGGAGGCTGATTGGCGAAGCTTAGTTACCCATTCCTCACTGGCAGAGGCTCCAGCCAGAACGAGTTTCCAGCCGGGAAGATCGGGAGAGAGCTCGCGGAAAGCTTGAATTAGAATATCCTGGTGTTTAGTGTTGAGCGATGGCTCGAAACGGCCGACGGAGAGAATAATATTTTCTTTGAGACCAGGGTGAATGGGGGTGACAGGCGGGTAAATAACGGTTGAGTTAATACAATATTCTTGATCGACAATTTGTTTGGTAAAGTTAGAATTTACGATAATGCCGTGAAGAAATTTCTTTTTGAGTCGATTAGACCAACTGTGGCCATTAACCCCATGGAACGGAATTTGTAAGTGCAAAATATTTTTCTTGCCGCCCAGAAGTGGAAGAGAACCATCGGACAAATAGACCACGAGGTCGTAAGGACGGGTGGCAAGGAACATAGACAGGGGATGGTGGGAATTGTATAAGTTTTTGATGGAAGAATCTAATTGGGGACTTTTGAGTTCGATACCAAGCATAGAGGACAAGTTGGCGATTTCGGCGAGAGTATCCCAACCAAAGAAAATTTGATAACCGAGAGTTTCTAGGACACTCGCGACGGAGAGCATGTAGCGTTCCCCTCCCCCTAGGTGATCTAGATAAGGGCTGACAATGAGAGCTTTTTTCATGATTTACCTCGCTGAAGTTCGTAGAGTTTGGCGTAACTTAGAAAGACAGAATAAGATTGGTAGAGAGATTGTAAGAGACCGATAGCTCCATCGAGAAAACCCAATTTGAAAAAGTAGCGGCGACAAAATTCCATGATGGGCTTGCGTAACAATGTAAATACAGTTACAGGAGGGAGCCCACCTTCAAAAAATTGCCGGGCTTCCACGGCGCTATAACGATTCGTTTTTATTACCATTTGAGAGAGACTGGCATCTTTGTGGTGTTCCATGGCTCGCTTTGTTTTCCTGATTTTTCCTTTGACTTGGGGCGTGCTGTGAATATCTTTTGGCCAAGCCAGAAAGTCGGCACGGCGAAGCAAGCGAATGACATAATCTTGCCCCCAGCCCCCGTGGCGGAGCGGATAACCTAAGGAATAATTCTGCCTTTTGATAGCATAGGCAGAATAGACGTTAGATGATAGACGAGAGATGTTAGTGATTTCAATTTTGAGAACGGGGGGGATGACTTCGTCAAAGTCCATAATGAGAACCCAGTCACCTTGGGCTTCTTCGACCTGTTCGGCTCTAATTGTTTCGACTACGGAAGGAGTTGGACAGTTAATAACTTTGGCTTTGAATTGCCGAAAGAGTTTAAGAGCGGCGGAGTCTGATCGATCCAAGTTAAAAATGATGAGTTCATCGGCAAAGCTCACACTTTTTAGCATTTGAGAAAAGACGGCCAAATCATCTTCACGAGCGATTTGGGTGCTAACGGAAAGCATAGATCACCTTTCGAATCCCTAAGTAGGTGGGAGTGGTACTCACAATAGTATATCCCGGAGTGAGGAATTGCTGATCCTCGGCACTGATTAACGCGGGGTTATTGTGAGTGGCAAAATATTCGTTAAAAGTATCGACATTGTAGAAGAACTGAATTTGACCCTGGTAGTAGAAGACTACCGAAGGCATTCCGCCGTAGCGGAAACTGCTAGATAAACGGGCTACGGTGGGAAGCAATGCTTCGGCTAGTCGTTCCGTTTTTGGAACCAGCACCAAGAGTTCTTCCTGGCTCACGGCCGAGAGTTCCTGCACCACCCGAATCCGGTCAGGAGGAGGGACAACTTTTTTGGTAAGTTCGACGGAGCGGGAGGTAGTGATAATTCCTTGGAGTAAAATTCCAAGAGTAATAATGGTAATGATTTGGCGAGACGGCTTGAATGATCCAAAAGAAGTGAGGGCAAGCGAGATTAAGAGAGCCAAAGCCGGGTAAAGAGGGAGGATGTACCAAAACAACCGGGTTTTGGCGAGAGTAAAGATAACAAGCGGGACAAATGCCCACCAAAGTAAGTAGCGGTGCTGACGTTTAACGAGGGTAGTTATGGCACCAAAGCCAGAGAGCAAGAGAACACCTAACCCCAGATTTTCGTAGAGATAGGTAAAGTAATACCAACGATTTTCGAAATGAAACTCGATTTGTGTGGTGGCACGCTTAATTACTTGTTCGAAGAAATAGGGGGTCGTGAAATCTGAACCATAGGCAAGATAAACATAGAGGTGCCAGGGCAAGATAAATAGTAAACAATAACCAATAACTAATAACCAATATTTTTTGGCTTTTCGAAATAATAAAGGAATTGCTAGAACGAGAGAGAGTAAACCAGCCAGGCCTTTAAACCAGACTCCACCAAAGACAGCGAGAGCGACCCACCAAGCGGGACGGTTTTCGAGCAAAAAAAGGATAGTTGTCGTGATACTAGCCAAAAGCGGCATGTCAGTGTTAATGGCGCGAGTCCGACCGAGGAAAAGGTTAAAGGTGGCAAGAACGCCTGCGGCAAGCAAACCCTGCTGCCAAGACCCAAAGTGTTTGCCGATCCGGTAAACAATGTAGAGCGTATAAATGGCAAAAAGTGGCATCAGTAAACGGGCACCCAGGGCAGAAGAGCCTACTAGGGCAATCCCTAGAGCGCTAATCCAAGTGATGCCGGGGGGTTTTTCGAGCCAGACTGAGCCGTTCCAAAAAGAAACGAAGAAGTTTTTGGTAATTAAGAGCTCTCGCCCCAGCTCGGCGTAAATGCCTTCGTCCCAGTCAAAGAGATAATCACGACCCAGATTTGTGTATAACAAGCAGCCTATGGCCAACAGAAAAAGCACGAGAATAAGGCTAGGAAAGTTATTTTTTAGTTTTGGCCACAATTTGCGCAATGATTTCATTTCTATTACCCATTCTACCAGTAAGATAATCAAAAAAAGCTTGGCGACGGATCGGAGATGACCAATTGCGGAAAAGGGCTTCCCGAAGGAGGGCGAAGCGGAGGCGGATAGTGCCGTAGCGACGACCAATAAAAAAGCGGTTACGGGTGGTGTAGTAGTCGACCAAGGGAGAGCCAGCGACGGTGCTACTACTGTTACGATGATAAAGAATTAGATTGGGGTTATACATAACTTTGATCCTAGCTTTGTGAGCATGGAGGCAAAAATCGGCATCTTCGAGGTAGAGGAAGAAAGGCTCATCCAAAAGACCAATCTTGGAAAAAATCTGGCGAGGTACGGCCATAAAACAGCCGGTAATAAAGTCGACTGGTTTGACAGTGTTGTGTTGGCCCTGATCGATTTCGTCGACTCCCACATGCTTCGCGATGACACTATCCCAGTCAAAGTGTCCGCCGGCATACCACAAAATGTTTCCTTTCCCCTTCTGGTTGGCGTGATACTCATAACCCTTTGCGTAGTAGATTTTGCCGCCGCTAATCCTAGATTTACCATTAACGTAGCGATAAGCACGAAAGAAAAGATTGGGATCTACTTCGGTATCGTTATTGAGAATATAAACTACCTGGGCGCCTTTGCGGAGAGCACGTTTGATCCCGAGATTGTTTCCGGCGGAAAAACCAAGATTGGTGGGACTTGCGATCAAGTCGAGATCGGGGAAGGCTTTTTTTAATTGGGAGACGGAGTCGTCGGGAGAACCGTTGTCGACCACGATGATGTGGGGATCATCTTTACATTTTTTGATGGAATTAACGCAGACAATGGTGTCGGCCCAACCTTTGTAGTTGACCAATACCACCGCGTGCTTAATATGGCGAGATTGCTTTGTCATAAACTCTTGATTAGTTTGAGGGCCTTGCGGTGAGCGCGGTGAAGGAGTTTGGCGGCACCGCGAGAGCTATCGATGGCGAGGGTGGTTAGCCAAAAGGAAAGTTCACTCCCCTTCCCTTTCAGCCGGGTAAAGAGGGCGCGGGTCTCGGCAGTAGTCAGCTCTT
>Ga0156478_125_pt1 | contig 13068 bp, 10 predicted proteins | sample RifOxyB1_FD_110625 | JGI IMG/M metagenome (GOLD analysis project Ga0156478, IMG submission 110625) | Candidatus Collierbacteria bacterium RIFOXYB1_FULL_49_13 | reverse complement strand
TTAATCTCCGCAAACCATAAATCAACATATCCACAGAGACTCTTGTGGAAATGTGTGGCACTAAGTGTTAGATTGATGTAGCTAGCCTCAAAGGGGCAGAATTTCTAATTGACCCTACTTCGCTAAAGCTTCGCAGGGCATGCCTAATTACTAATATAGGTAAGTGGTATATAGGTGGGGTAAAAGTAGGTAGTACGTGTGCTGGGAAGATGCGGGAATACGGAAAAGAAACTTCTAGCAGAAGATAACTCCAAGTGATAAGGTTTTTTTTAACGTAAAAAAGTCGCATGAGCGGTGCTAAATGAATTTTGTGAGGCTTTGTTAATCTGATTACACCCAGCAGGAAAAAGAATATTTTGCATTTGGGTGCGAAATGGGAGAGTTGGTAGGTGATATAGTCTGATGTTAAGTGAGTACGGAGATTTCAGAGTTAAGATTTAAGATTTTGGAGATATGGGACTAAACCCCCTCTGCCCCGCCGTCGGCGTGGGCTTCTCCCCCTTCGCAGGGGGAGAAATTATTGCGTCTTTCCCTCCCCTGCGAAGGGGAGGGCTAGGGAGAGGTTTAAATGAGAAGGCAGATGTCCGCCTGAGGCGGGCATGACGAGTGGTGGGTCCGGGATGACGGGCGTTCCCTCCCCTGCGAAGGGGAGGGCTAGGGAGAGGTTTAGTAAGAGAGGGTTCAGTGAGAGGTCTTGATCCTTGGGTAGAGGTATTCGATAAAGAGAAGGTAGAGGGAGATAAAGAGGTAAGAAAGAAGGAAGAGGTCGAGGGTTTTGAAGATGGCGAGCGCGTAGGAGCTCGTCAGGATGGCGATGAGCAGTGGTAATATCCTGATCCATATCACAAAGCCGAGGAAGTTATCCTGGAGGCTTTGGCGGTCTTTTCTGACTAAAGGTAGTAGATAAGTGAATGGTTGCTGAGGCTGAGTATAGAAGAGGGCAGAGAAAGGGGTAAAACCGGCTCGGAAGGCTTTGATGAGGACCAGATCGTGTTGTGATAAGTCGAGACGGAAAGTGGCGGTGGCTTGGGAGTAGACTCGCTTGAGTAGCTGAGGCTTATCTGAGGCGGAGTAGACCATGAGGCGAACAAAGGAAGCTCGGGAGGTCAGGCCGTTGTGGCGGCGAAGGTAGGGGAATAGCAGGGCGGAGAAGAAGGTAGGGATAAAGAAGGGGGAGACTTGGAAACCAATGAGGCAGGCGAGGAGGTGGATTAGGAGTCCCCAGACAATGATGAGTGTCAGGTGAGAGTCAGTAATGAGCGGCGCGCTCGGCTGGGGAATCTCGGTCACTGGTGGCGCAGGCGGGGCGGTGCGGTAGGGGATGAGCTCCTTGATGTAGGTGGGAGGTAATGGCTGAGGAGATGGAGATGGAGTGGGAGAAAGGGTGGGTTTAATTACCCCCGGCGGTATGATGAAAGGCGGAAAACGTAAACCACCCGGGGTATAGGTGATGGTGAATTCCGGGAAGTAATTGGAGTTGCCGGCGGCGTCTGTGGCTGAGAGGTAAGCGGTATAAGTGACATCGGGGAGGAGTCCATAAAAGCGGTGTTCCCAGTTGCCGTCGGTGTCGACAATAGTGATGGTTTGATGATCGCAGGAGGAGGTTGCAGGAGGGCAGACCAGTGACAGTTTGAAGGCCGCATAAGCCTCGACCTTGCCAGATAGGAGTGGGTTGGCAGTAGTGACCTTCAGATGACGTTGATCAGCAGGAGGGATGGAAGCAGGGTCATTGGTGGCCCAGTAAAAAACATTTTTGTCGACTGCCTGGAGGATGATGATCGGGTTGGTGGTGTCGACGGTGAAGTGCCAGGTCTCTGAATCAGCGTGAGCATCCTCGACGACTGCACGGACCAGCCAGACATGAGCGCCTTCGGGCAGGGCGGTCTTTAGATTAAGAAAAACCTTTTCCGCAGTCACCTGGGTGAGATAGCCGGCAGAGTCCTGACTGGTGTGGGGCAAGATATGGTCGGCGATGATGACATGGTCGAGGATGAGCTGGTAGTAGGCGACATTGTTCAGATCTGAGCGCCACCAACTGAACTGCTCAAAGCGGTTGCGGGTGACGCAGTTGTCGCAGGGAGTGATGAGTATGGGTGATTCCGGCATATTGATGCCGATGGTGGCAGAGACGAGAGAGTCATCGGGAGTTTGGGGGTTTTCAATTGCGTCGATAGATTTAAGATTTAGGATTTCAGATCTTAGAATAAGTGTGATAGCGATTGAGATATAAAGGATGGTCTTTTTATTCATTCTGAAATCTGTAATCTGAAATCTGTAATCTGTGTTTAGTATATGAGCTTGCTCGTCGAATTGCAGCATAGCCTTTCGGCTATTTCGCGTATAACTTGACAGTTATACAGCTTAAATATACGAAAACTCCCCTGTGATTGGGGAGGATTGTTATGGCTTTCCACCTGGAGGGAGACCATTCGGCCACCCTCCAGGAGTAAAGCTTACACCTGGGGCCGGGGATCTTTGTACTTGGTCTGGAGCTGCTCGCGGAGCTGCTCGACTTCGGTTTCTAGGGCTTGCTCGTGTTTCTGGTTTCTCTTGATGAACATGTAGATGATGATGGCGAGGATGATGAGGATGGAGAGAACGATAACGGCGATAGTAACGGGGAAGACGGTGAAGTAGATGACGGCGTTTAAGGTCTCACCCTGCGTTCCATAGGCGGCCTGCAGCTCGGCCTTGAAGCGACCGAAGTGCCATTTCCCAGGAAGGATGTTGGCATAGACCCGGGAGGCATTAGGAAAGACGTTGACTTCAGTGAGGGGGAGATGGGCGACGACATCACCAAACATGTTGGTGACAGTGATGACGCCGGTCGGTCGGATGTGGATGGAGGAAGAGTTGGCGATGGTGGTATCGATCTGGACCGGACCATATTCCTGGAAGTTGGGAGCGAGGAATTGGGTGACTTGAGCGGACTCGGTGATGTCACCGGGGATGGTGATGTAGAGCAGCTCAGCGATGCGTGGGGCGATGGCACCGGCGGCTGATTGGTTGGCACGAGCATCTCCACTGGGGAGGTCAGAGGTGACCTCAAAGACGATGGCGACGTAATGACCACCAGGCAAAGCATCCTGGGGGGCGACGACTCGGTAAGGAATCTCCACTTTGCCGCCGGCAGCCACAGTAACGCGGTTGGTATTCAGCCTGATCCATGCTGCACCAGAATAGTCAGAGGGGATAATGGCATCGTCCAGTAGCTCTGGCGTACCTTGGTTATCAGTCACGGTGAAATCGACGGCCTTGATGGTGCCGGAGACAGGTGCCAGACCGGGGTTGATGAGCTTCAAGATGTAGGAGGAAGATTCACCGGGGTTGATATTGATCCCCTGGCGAGCTGGGGAGATGGTCAGAGGAATGTCGGCTTGGGCAGAGGCAAATTTTGGTTGGAAAAGACAAACTATGCTGAAAACAACAAAAGCAAGTGTCATCTCGACCGGAGCGAAGCGGAGTGGAGAGATCCCTCGACTGCGCTCGGGATGACAAGTAACTGGCTCGGGGTGACAAGTAACTGGCTCGGGATTGTGGGCAGGTTTTTTGTTCATGGTTTTAGAAAGTTGATGTGGCGGTGTAACGCACCTTATTGTAATAGTATCCGGCAGGTTGTAAGACAGTGATGTCGATGCGGTAACAAACGTAGACCTGGGAGGTGTCGACCGGCCCGGCTTCGGTCATGATGGTCTGAGCAGGCTGACCGGCCTGCTGGTCTGCAAATTGCTTGGCATAAAAAGTGCCCGTATCGTTGTATTCAAAGCTGGCAGCACCAGTGGTGACCTCCTCCAGGGAGTAACCGAGGCCGGGGTAGGAAGAGGGATCAGCAGTCCAGTCGATGGGTGCGGTGTGGCTACAGGGAGAAGCGCCGCAGGCAGTATCTTTGATACAGGACTCATCGCCATCTTCTGTGGTGGTACAGGCCTTACCGTCTTTGCCCATCTGGTCATTGGCGATGGCAGTGACGGCATAACCGCCGTCCGCGTTAGTGGTGACGGTGAGTAATTGGGAAGCATTGTGGGTAGCGGCGGTATAGCCGGGGGAGAGAGTGCCCCAGGGGACGGCGACAGAGGAGCTGTCTGGTGTGCTGGCGGTACGGGTGATCCCGCAGGTTCCAGTAGTACCGGAATCGGCTGAGACACCGGCGATGGAGAAGGTGAGTGTTTCGTCGACGGTGGCGGAGATTAATACACCTTCGATGACGGCGACTGAGACATCGGTTTGGTCGATGAGGGCACCAGTGGCCGGATTGCTGTCCCAGGTGGCGACATTCCACTGGTAGTAATCAGCAGTGCCGACACTGTGGCCGGCAGAAATCTTGGCGGGGTTAACTAGGTTTTTAGTGCTACCGATGGTGGCGGTGACTGTGCCGGCGGTGCAGGCGGTCGTGGTCGTGGCATCGATGGTGTGGCCAGAGCCGGTACCGGCGGTAACGGTTTCAGTCGCATTCCAGTTGCAGCCAGTTCCTCCGGAGACGGTGATGTCGGTGGCGGAGACACCATTTAGGTCCCAGCCATTGAGGGCTAGTGTGGCGGCAGTGTTTGGAGCTCCGTCATTGCCGTTTGCGGCCGGGTCAGGAATAGTGATGCGGAGATAGCCGTTGGCGGGAATCTGGGAAGCGAGAGTAAAAGCGACGGTGACGACACCGGACTGGGTGGCGAAGATAGATCCGCCGACGGGGGCACCGACGGTGAGAGGGGTGCTCAAGGCAAAATTGGTGCCATCGATGATGGTGGCGACGGTCTTGGCGCCGTTCGGGCCGACATTGACGGTGTCACCAGGGAAGAGGTGGGTGGAGTTGAGGTCAGGTCCTGAGCCGCCGGAGGTGCGGATGGCGATGGTGGAGTCACCAGCCAGTGAAGCAGTGCCGACTTCGCCGTAGTAGGAGAGACGGGAGTTGGCCAGGGTGACACTGACGGAAGTTAAGGCGGCGGAATTTAGTTTAGCTGGATTCACGAAAAAATAACTTTGGAAAGAGACAAAGATAAGTAGGGCACAAAGTAGTAGGTTAAGATGTTTCATACTGTTTTCAGTATTAGATTAATTATCGATGCTGTCAAGAGAGGAGTTGAGTTTCTTTGACACTAGGGGGGCGATGATAAAGGTCAGTAGGGTGGCAACTAAAATCAGGCTGAATAAAATCTTGACCGGGAAAATGATAAAGGTGATAGTTTCGGAGACGGAGGCGGAGTTTTGGACGAGGGAAAAATTGGCTGAGGCCAAGCCTAGATCGAAGGGGTGGGGGTGATAAGTAAAGCCGGCCGATTCGGAGCTTTCCAAACTCCGCTCTGAGTATGCGAGCAGGTAGACAGGTTTGTAGCCGGAGGTGAGGCGAGTGCTATTGCGGAGCCGGAGGGAAAAATTACCTGAGGTGGTGACCAGGAAGGGGCTGTGGTTTTTGGCGACGGCGGAGAAGGTAACCGGGGAGAGGGTGTCGACGACTTGATAGGGGCCGATCTTAAATAAACTGGAGTCCAGGCGGAGTTCAGCCAGGGATAGGTTAACGTTGGGGTCGGCCACGAGGTTGACAGTGAGGAGGATATTGGAGACGACGGCGCCGCTCAGCTGGGTGCCGGTGAGCTGATCCAAGTCGGGGGATACCTGACTGACCACCAGGCTGGTGTAGTAGTCGGCGAGACTGGAGTTCTGGGGGAACTTAACTTGCAGGACCAGCTGATCGGAGCCATTGGCAGCCAGGGTGAAGGGTTGGTTGAGGCGGATTTTGGAGTTGGCCAGGGTAAAGTAGTCGAGGTATTTGGGACTGGAGTCGAGATTGAGTTCGGGGATGCCATTGCGGTTGCCAGGACTAAAGGGGACTAAGCGGGCGATCAGAGTCAGCGGGTGATCGGAGTAATTTTTGAGGTTAAAGGCTTGAATGATAGAGGTATTGGGTTTGATGAGGATGTGGGTGATGGGAGGAGAGATGGAGAGGTCAAAGGATTGGGCGGAGGCAGGGGTGGGTGTAAGGAATAAAAGACAACATATCATTGTCATTCTGAACGCAAGTCGCTTGCCTGCCGGTAGGCAGGAGGGATCCCTCCACTGCGGTCGCCTGAGGCGACCTCCGGTCGGGATGACAGGTGAGGCAGTCGGGACGACAGGAAGAAGCATGTCATTCCGAGCGAAGTCGAGGAATCTCTTGGTTTGGTTTCTGGTTTGCATACTAGTAGCTCGGTATAGCTAAATACTTAACTATAGTGGTGTAGCGGCCGGAGGGCTGGGTGGGGGCGATATTGATTTTATAGGTGACGGTGGCGGCGGAGTCGGTGGCGATGCCGGAGCTGCTCATGACCGGGACAGCGGGCTCACTGAGCTCGGCATTGGCAAAAGGGCGGTAGTAACTGCCGTCGACGAAGTCATTTGTGTTGACGTCCTCATCAGACATGTTATAGCCAAAACCATAGCGAGTAGCGTCTGACCAAATATTAGCGTCTGTAGTAGTACAGGATGTGGCGGCATCGCAGGCGGTGTCCGGGATAGCATCGCCCCCGGTGGTTTTCAACGAGGAAACTTCGTAGGCTTGGACTTCGTATCCATAAGCGGCGCCGGTAGTGATGCGCAGGGTATTGTTTGCGGTCTTGGGGACCTGAGGAGTGACGATGCCAAAATCGACATTAATACTACTGATGCTGAAACGGAAGGGGAGGAGGGTATGGATATATTGAAAACCGGCGCGGATGCGATAGCCATTTTTTTCAAACCGACCTTGAAAAGTCTGCCCGACGGTGTCGGTGAGGCGGTAAGTGTCGCTGGTTTTTTCACCACCGGTCATATTGATAGTACCCATGTCGATACGGTAGTCGGTGGAACGGAGATTGTCGGCAGAGATTATCTCGGGTAGGAGGTAGAGGAAGCTAAGAAGGATGAGGATGGAGAGCAATAATCGATGCGTGTCATTCCGACCGGAACGAAGTGGAGTGGAGGAATCGCTTTTGACTGAGAGGGATCCCTCGGCTTTGCTCGGGATGACAGGGGGTGGGGTGCCTGGGTTAGCAAGGAACTGTTTCATTGTTATTTTTCGGCTGCTGGTTTTTGAGTTTCACTGGAGAGATCACTTTTGAGAGTATCGGCGGAGCGGTACATGGTCAGGATCTCGCGGTAGCCGGACATAAGCTTTTCCTGGAGGTGTGCGGGGAGTTTGTTGGCACCGATCACTTGGGCAATTAAATCCAGGGAGACGACCATCTGGGTCTTGGCGACGGTGGTGAGCCAGATGAGCGTGTTGGTTTCCTCGTAGGCAATTTCCTGGTTTAAGCTTTTGATTTCTTTTTGGGAGCGGATGGCGAGGAGGAATTTTTGGCCAAAGAGGATAGCGACTGGAGTGATGAGGCTTAAAGAGAGGAGATTGATCGAGCTGGTGATATTTAGCGGCTGGTGGTTGGAGATGATGAGGCTGATGATGGTCATGGCGGTAGTGATGGCGACAGCGATAGGCTGGAAAAGCAGGGCGAGGAAGAAGAGGAGGAACTGGAGTAGAAAGAAGAGCGGGGAGATGAGTGAGCCGGTGGAAGAGATAAGGATGAGGGTGATGGAGATGAAGACCATGGCAGAGATGATGTTCCCCACTTCGCCGTAACTACGTGGGGCAGGCGGGCGGGTGAAGCGATACAGGCGGGGAAAGAGAATGCGGCTGACGAAGTAGAGCAGGTCAATAATGGCGACAAACTGGAGATTGTAGCGGGTAGCTCCGGGGATGATGATCCAGAGACCGGAGAGAAGTACAGCCAAGCAGAGGTAGAGAGTTTGGGTTAGGGCAGAGGACATAAAACTATATTATCAGTATTTGAGTATTAGATACCACCCCTGCACTGCGTGCTTCCCCTCCTAAATTAGGAGGGGAGATTTGTTTGATGATTATTTGTGTGGCTGTTATCAGTCGCATGTCCCTATCGATAACTAATATGTGGTCAGTGTGGTTATCACTTGTGATACTGGTGTGATAGATAGTCTACATCTGAGGTTGTTGTACAATAATTACATGGCGAAGATTTATGATCACAAGCAAATTGAGGCTAAATGGAAGGAGATGTGGGGCAAACAGATGCTGAATCTCCCGCCAACGGCGGGACAGCATGACGATTTCAAGGTACAAAATAGGTTGTATGTTTTGGGGATGTTTCCTTATCCATCCGGTGAAGGACTGCATACCGGCCATGTGAGGATCTTTGCTGCATGTGATGTCTTGGCTCGGTATTACCGATCCAAGGGTAAAGACGTGCTCCTGCCCATGGGCTGGGATGCTTTTGGTTTACCGGCGGAAAACGCGGCTATCAAGGCGAAGACGAACCCGATGGACATCGTGCCGGAGAGGGAGAAGAACTTTATGAGGCAGATGGAGATGATGGGTTTGTCGTTTGATTGGGGCAGGCAGATGAGCACGGCTGAGCCGGATTACTATCAGTGGACGCAGTGGATTTTTAGCAAGCTTTATCAGGTGAAGAACGAGCAGGGGGAGAGGCTGGTGTACCGTCAAGATGTGGCCATAAATTGGTGTCCATTTTGTAAGACAGGTTTGGCAAACGAGGAGGTCTTGGGTGATGGGACACATGAGCGGTGTGGGACAAAGGTCGTCCAGAAACAAATGAAGCAGTGGATGATGCGAATTTCGGAGTATGGTGATAGACTCTTAGATAATCTGATACATTATGATTGGGTAGATAGCGATGGGGGCAAGCACGACAAACTTGATTGGCCGGAAGGCATCCTGGCGATGCAGAGGGAGTGGATTGGGCGCAGCGAAGGCGCACGTGTCAGATTTAAGATTTCAGACCTGCCTGCCGGCAGGCAGGGTTTAAGATTTCAGAATGAACATGTAGATGTTTTTACGACTAGGCTGGACACGATTTTTGGGGTGACGTTTGTGGCGATTTCACCGGAGGCGTATAAGCGGGTGTTTATGGATACCACCCCTTTATCCCCTCCTAAATTAGGAGGGGAAGCACGAAGTGCAGGGGTGGTACTGGCTGCGAAGGAGTATGTGGAGCAGGCGCTGAATAAGACGGAACAGCAGAGATTGGAGGGAGGGAAGGACAAGACGGGAGTAGATACGGGACTGAGGGTGATAAATCCGGTCAATGGGGAAGAGATCCCGGTGTGGGTGGCGGATTATGTGCTGGGCAGCGTCGGGACAGGGGCAGTGATGGGAGTACCGGGAGCAGACGTGCGAGATATGGAGTTTGCGAAGAAATATGGAATTGAGGTGAAACAAGTTGTAAAGCCAGATGATAGTGTGTCATCCCGAGCGTTAGTCGCCTGCCTGCCGGCAGGCAGGAGGGATCCCTCCACGTCGTCGCTAGAAGCGACTTCGGTCGGGATGACAGACAAGGTTTTCTCCAGTGACGGTATCCTGATAAATTCCGGGGATTATACCGGTATAACGAGCACAGAGGCCCGCCAAAAGCTCACACATTTGGGTGAGCAGGCCGGTTGGGCGGAAAACTCGACTACTTATCATCTGCGGGATTGGATTTTCTCCCGGCAGCGGTATTGGGGAGAGCCTTTCCCATTAATTTATTGTGACAAATGCGGAGACGAGAACGGAGTGGTGCTGGTGCCTGAGACGGAGCTGCCGGTGGAGCTACCGAAACTGGATTCATACGAGCCGAGCGGCACGGGTGAGTCGCCGCTGTCTACGGCGGACGAGTGGGTAAAAGTGAAATGCCCAGTCTGTGGCGGTGAGGCCAGGCGGGAGACTGACACCATGCCAAACTGGGCTGGATCGTGCTGGTATTTTCTTTATTTTGCTTTAAGTAAAGAGGTCAGGGAAAAGATAAGAAGCATGTCATCCCGAGCGAAGTCCGCCGATTTGGCGGACGAAGTCGAGGGATCCCTCCAGAGAAAAAGGGATTCCTCCACTGCGGTCGGAATGACAGGGGAGGCGGTCGGAATGACAGGGGAGGAGGTCGGAATGACAGGGGAGGCGGTCGGAATGACAGGGGGAGAAGCACGGAGTGCAGAAGGGGTATCCATGACCGAGATTTGGAATGAAGTAATCAGACCGGAAGTGGAAAAATGGCTGCCTGTCGATTGGTACCTGGGGGGTGCGGAACACGCCGTGCTGCACTTGCTCTATGCCCGGTTTTGGATGATGGTGTTGTCGGACTTGAAGCTGATTTCTTGGGAGGAGCCTTTCCTGCGCTTGCGGTCTGTCGGCATGGTCCTGGCGGCAGATGGCCGGAAGATGAGTAAGTCGTGGGGAAATGTGGTCAATCCGGATGATATGGTGGCTAAGTTTGGGGCCGATGCGACTCGGTTGTACGAAATGTTCATGGGGCCATGGGATCAGGCTATCGCTTGGGACGTGCGGTCGCTGTCCGGTTGCTACCGGCTGGTGGAACGGTTGTGGAAGCTCTCCAACCGGGATATCGAGGCTCATGTGAAGCAGACCAGCCGGAAACTCAAGGCAAAATTACTAAGGACCATAGTTAAGATTGATAAGGATACTGAGAAACTCAAGTTTAATACAGCCGTGGCGGCCTTGATGGAGCTGCTCAACGTTTGGCAGGAAAAGGGTGAGGTGATGAGTGTGGAAGAGATGAAGAAATTGTTGGTGGTAGTCTCGGTCTACGCACCATTTGTGGCGGAGGAGTTGTATCAGACAATGGGTTTCAGTTCTGTTTGTTCTCAACTGTGGCCGGAGGTTGATATGGCGGATATAAAAGAGGAGACGGTGACTCTGGCGGTGCAGGTCAATGGCAGGTTGAGGGCGACGTTGATCTTGCCGGCAGAGCAGGCAGGGGATCAGGAGGCGGTGGTGAGGCTGGCTTTGCAGGATAAAAACGTGGCGAAGTGGGTTGGGGAAAAGGAGCCGCAGGTGATCTTTGTGCCCGGACGAGTGCTGAATCTGGTGATTTGAGGCTAATTTTGCTATATTGACGGATATACAGTTTGGGTGTATCATTTTTGTTACCTCCTTTGAGGTGCACTTTGAAACCAGTACTCGTGCTACGACCTATTAAGGCGCCACGAACTCAGCGCAGCCAGCAGGGCTTTTACGCCTGGCATGGGAGTTAAAACTGGAATACAAAACGATGCACCACTCATTGCTTCGAGTGTCCGGGCAGAATTCTGAGACGAGGTTCCGATAGGCACCTTCCTCTTAATCAGATTCCCGGCACGGCTAGAGGTATGACCAAGGCGACGGTCAAAGTATGCAGTAATTGGTGCCGGACGGTTTTCGCTTGTGTCCACAAGCGGAGATTGGTTCACTTAATCCCGTGCGTTGCCCATGGCAGATGTATTTTTGCCCTGTCAGCCGGGAAGTGCACGACAACGCAGGCCCCTCGAAGGGACAACCTATTTTTCGCTTTCTGCGGGATATGAGGTTCGAGGGATCACCCTTCTGGAAGGATCACAGGACTGTGACGGGAAACGCCCCACATCATGCTGGGAAACGGACTCGCCCCTGTGAGACTCCTCCGGAGATCGGGGATTGTGAAGCGACCAAAAGTCGCCAACAAATAGCGATCTCCTCTCTTTTCACCACCGAAAGATGCTGACGCTTTTTGTCACATTGAGTAGGTGGTTCTTTCTTTTATCCGCTTTTGAGGCGGTTTTTTTTGTGGCAAGTTTTGTTATGATGGATTTATGCTGAGTGACAATGATCTGCAAAAGTTGGATGATCTGATGACGAGAAAGTTTGTGGAGGGATATGAGCAGGTGGTGGTACCGGCTGTGAATGAGATGAAACAGGATTTAGTGGAAAGAATAGATGGTGTGAAGAATGAATTGACACAAAGAATTGATGAGTTGGATGATAAGTTGAGTTCCCAAATCGATGAACTTGATACGAAAGTGAGTGGTATGGATAAAAGGGTATGGAAGATTACTGACAAGCAGGATGTCAGGATTGATGACCACGAGAAGAGACTTAGGAAAGCGGAGAAGAAAGTGGCGTTTTGTTAATTTGATATGATGTGAATATGTTGAGCAAGGGTGACTGGAAACTAATGAAGGATATGATGGTGGGAACATTTAATGATGGGTTTAATCAGGTGGTGGTACCCGTGCTTGAAGAGATAAGCGGAAGATTGGGCCGGGTGGAGCATAGGCTGGATGGACTTGAGGCTGAGGTGAATGAGTTATCTACGAAGGTGGATAATTGTGTTGCTTCCCACCTGGGAGGAGTCCTGACGGCCACCGTCCCAGGAGGAAAGCATCCAGTCATTGTGGAGAAGAAAGTGGCGTTTTGTTAAGCTGAATTTATATGAGCTTGCTCGCCTTCTTTTCAATAATACTAATTATTGAAATATCAGACTGTGCTTCCTCATATATTTCTCGTATAGCCTTTCGGCTATACTGATTAAATATGAACTGGAGGTTGGGCGTGTGGGTGATTTTAGCTGTAGCCGGAGTGGTAATGATCTCTGCAGGCGCTTGGTGGTGGCAGATGACGGGTAGTGGGGTGAGTGTTGAGGTAATCAAGGCTGGTAGTGGAGAAGTAAAAGGGGAAGGCACAATCTGGGTGGATGTAGGGGGAGCGGTAGTAAACCCTGGGGTATATCAGCTGGCGGTGGGAGCGAGGATAAAAGACGCGCTGACTGCGGCAGGAGGATTGTCTGCCGAGGCGGATCGTGCTTGGGTAGAGAGGAGTTTGAACTTGGCACAGAATTTAATAGATGGATATAAAGTATTTATACCTAAAGTAAACCCCTCCCTGGCCCTCCCCTTGGCAGGGGAGGGAACTGTTTCTAAGGGTTCACTAGAGAGTCGGTCTGGCTGTGTCAGCGTTAATACTGGAAGTAAGGGCGAATTGGATGGTTTGGCGGGAATTGGGGAGGTGAGGGCAGAGGCGATAATTGCCGGCCGGCCTTACGGGCGGATAGAAGAGCTGACGGAGAGGAAGATAGTACCAAAGAGTGTGCTGGAGAAGGTGAAACAAGAGATATGCTTATAAAACTTGGGGTGATGGTGTTGCTGCTGGGGTTGCGGATGCTGCTTAATCTATTGATATCGGGTTTTGTATGCCTTCCTGGGCACGAATTGAGCCTCGCGGGAAAAATTCAGATAACCTATCAAAACGATCCAAAGTATATCAGTAGTATCGGACCGGTTATGTGGCTAGAG
>Ga0156478_107_pt1 | contig 14512 bp, 24 predicted proteins | sample RifOxyB1_FD_110625 | JGI IMG/M metagenome (GOLD analysis project Ga0156478, IMG submission 110625) | Candidatus Collierbacteria bacterium RIFOXYB1_FULL_49_13 | reverse complement strand
AGCCAGAAAATATTTGCTCCGAACTTTATTCTCCCGTCTGCGGCTCAGACGGTGTCACCTACGATTCCGCCTGTGAAGCCCAGATGGCCGGAGCCGGCATCATTTATGCTTCCGCCTGTGTCTCTCCTCAGCCATAAATCTCCACTTCCTCTTACCTCTGCCCAACTTAAACGCTTGGTTGTATCCTTACAGCAGGCGGTCAAAACCGTCCCTAACAAAACCCATGGAATCAAAACCACCACAAATTCCACCCCCAGAAACAGAACAACAGACTGATCTTGTCCTCCAGTTTGCCGACCATCTTGATCAGTCTGCTTTCTCAGAAATCCAATTCATTCGCCATTACCAACACCAACTTGCTTCCCTAACCTCCGAGGAATTTACTCATCTGCACCCAGAAGACCTGCTTGACCGTTTTGTCCCCCAAGACGAAGACGGTCTTTCCTTAGATCCCGTCTCCCGTCTCCGTCTGGTCGCCTATTTCGTCGCTTACCAAGACATCGCCGGCGAAGCTCCTCCAATTGACAAGCAACACAACCCCCTCCTCGGGATTCAAGAACACGTCGACGCCAGTATTCTCTACTGGATAGAACAGGAGGCTGGAGCCGTTGGCGGTCTGGATCTCCATCCGTCAGCAGCTGAACTCCGTCAAATCCAGACAGACATAGAAAACAACACCTCTCTCCGTCAGGACTACGCCCCCACCAATCTCCAAGTTCTTACTGGTTCTGCATGCAATGGCAAATGTTTCTGCTGCTTTATAAGAAACAATCCTCAAATGGACGTCAGAGATGCCCAATACGTCCAAGGCCAGCTGGAGCCAGGATTCAATCACACCCGTTTCTTTCTTGCCGCCCTTTATTCCCGCATGAACTATGGCCTCAACGAAGTTCTCTTCACCTCGTATGGCGATCCTCTCTCCCAACCGCTTGAACCCCAGCTAGAACAAATCCGTATCGCCAGGGAACTCGGTTTCCCCCAAATCACCCTGCTTACCAATGGCGTCAAACTCACACCCAGATCAGTCGACCAGATGGTTGCCGCCGGACTCACCAATCTCACTGTCAGTCTTCACACCTCCTCCCCTGAAAAACACAACCAGATTGTCATGGGTGGCAGTGATCCTGAGGGCAGGTATCACCACCAAATCGTTGATATCATCAAGAATACCAGAGTAAAACATCCCAACCTAACCATCCGCATCAATGTCGCCTATTCCAGAAAGAACGAAGCTGCCCCCGAGCTCATCAAATGGGTTCGCGACGACCTCGACGCCCCACAAATCACCCTGATAGAAGTGATCCCTGCCAATCTTGAAGGTATCGCCAACAAGCTTCCTCTCCCCGACAATCTACCCGGATTTCACCTTGTCAAGAAACTTCCCTGGGGTATGGAAATCTACATTCCTGATGGCGATGACCCCCACCACCCCAGTTTTAGCGTCGCCCTTTGTCGCTTCGGCAATCAAGACCCTCAGTTCGACAACCAACAAAAAAACATCATGTACGTCAACGATCCTGCGGGACATGGCACCCTCAAGCTCGGCCCCCTCTATCATCCCTCCCCGATAGATCTGGCCACCTACCACCGGCCCATTGCCACCGCTCCCTTATCCTGATACAATACTCACACCGCGTCAGACGCGGTAGCACCACTCCAGGTGCGACCCGCTAAGCGGGTTCGAAATATACACAACAAACATGGCAAAAAAAATCAAAGTCGTTCTCAAATTGAATCTTCAGGCAGGAGCCGCTACTCCAGCTCCCCCCACCGGTCCCGCTCTCGGGCAGCACGGTGTCAATATCATGGAATTCGTGACTCAGTACAACAAGGCGACAGAGGCCCTCAGGGGTCAGGTCGTCCCGGCTGTGGTCACCATCTTTGAGGACAGAACTTTTTCTTTTGTCACCAAACTTGCCCCTGTAGCCGAACTCATCAAACAAACTCTCAAGATCACCAAAGCTGCTGGTAATGTCAAAAAAGACGTCGCCGGCACCCTAACCCAGGACCAGGTCAAAGAAATCGCCGAGAAGAAACTGGGTGACATGAACACCACCTCTCTCGACTCAGCCATTAAAAGTGTCCTCGGCACCGCCCGCTCCATGGGAGTCAAGATAAAATAACATGACCAAGCAAAGAACCGTCACCACCGACCTGTCTGCCGGCAGGCAAGAATCTCCCTCAAACGCTAAATTTAGCTGGGAATTGGCTTACATCGACCTCCAGCCCAAGACTGCCACTATTCTAAAAGACGCCCGCGTCAAACCTGACCAGCTGCGGGCCATGGCCGATGGTGAGGTCCTCGCCATCCCCGGCGTGACTGACGCCATGCTCGAGGAAATCCGCGCCCACTATCAGGCAGGACTAGTCGACGAAGTCAAAGACATCAAAAAGGAAGACGAGACCAAGAAACATGACAAAAAACAAGCTGTTGCCGAAGCTGCAGACAATGCACTACCCGCCAAGTCCGTCAGCACCAGTCCCCGGATGAAATACCCCCGTCATCTTCACGGCCGCAGTGCCCTGTACAAAAGCAAGCTCGGTAAACTCGGAGACAAGACCTACACCATCGCCAATGCCGTTTCCCTCCTGAAAACCATCTCCTACTCCCGGATGAAGACGGTAGAACTCCACCTGACTGCCAAAGACACCGGTCTTCGTGGTGAGATCAAGCTGCCTTTTTCCGTCGGTAAAGAAATCAAGGTAGCGATTTTCTCTCCTGAATTGCTGGAAACTATCAAATCTGGCAAATTCGACTTTGATATTCTTCTGGCTACCCCGGCAGATATGCCCAAGGTCGCACCTCTTGCCAAGATTCTGGGACCTCGTGGCCTTATGCCCAACCCCAAAAACAACACCGTCGTCGACAATCCTGTCAAACGGGCAGAAGAGCTCAAGGCTGGCGCTACACTGGCTTACAAGACCGAACCCAAAGCTCCCTTGATCCACCTCTCAGTCGGTAATCTGAACCAAACCGACGATGAGCTGGCCGGAAACATCAAAGCCATCCTCAATGGTATCGGTGTCACCCGTCTGAAAAACGCCACTCTCAAATCCACCATGTCCCCCGGCATCAAACTGGACATAAATCTCTAAGATTTTTTCCATCACTTCACTCCCTGCCGTTTCGAGTCATACTGATAAACTCTCACCCAGGTTCTTCTTGCCTCCTCTTCTGATAATGCCTCGCCTGAACCAACGGCCGCTCGCACTACCACCTCATAATCGTTTGTGAAACCAAGTCGTTGCATCATTGAAGAAGTCCAGCCCAACCTCTTCTTATCTGATCCAGCTCCCCGAGCATTATCAGTCACCATATATAGAAACTTTGTTCCATCAGCTACCCGCATATCGCGCGCGATTCTTGAAACCTGTTCGTTGGTACAGCTCATCAGCGCCGATCCCATACCCCAGCCTTCCACGGCAGGCTTAGTGCTTATATCGCCAGTAATCTTAACAACCTCTTCACCGTCCAACTTACTGGATGCCACCATCATCGATCTAGAGCATAGGTCCTTACCTCTTCTATCTTTAACTGCCAGTATAGACACACCCAGATCTTCATCATGATAGTACGCAGCGTACGTATCTCCCACATCATTAGGAACAATCGCCCCCTTAATCTTCTCTCCTGACCATATTTTAGGCTTAGTACCCACCTCCAAAATCCTCCTGACACTACTAACAATCACACTTTTATTTGCTTCCGTCGCTAATGCCTTCTCAGTAACCGCTGTATCCATAGTCCTCTTTATACCCTACCACTCTTATACTGTCCACCATGTCCCAGGAGATCAAACTTGACCTGAATCTCTAATAAAACTTACCTCAAATTGGCCTGCAGTAACCTGGTTGCCTGATCTGCGTCATCTAAGACATTAAATTCCAAACCAGGCTTACCCCCGTATCTTCGATCCAACATGGTCATCAGGGTTAACATCATTACTCCCGGCAGCGCGTCCCTCGCATCGACATTCACCGTAGGTTTTCCCCCGCGTCCGTATTCCGCCTGAAACCCAACTCCCTTGACTATTCTCTTCCACCCCAGCGACTCTTTCGCCAAATTATAGAGCCCGGCGATTTCCCCCAGTTTCTTATCCAACCTATCCTCGGGAACTCTACGGATATCTGCCGAGATTGCCGCCTCCAAATCCTGCGACAACTCTAGTGTCTTCCCTCCGTAATACGACACCAGGATTGTTGTGTTGTCGTTCCTGTTCAATGGGTTTCCCTGCGCCTTACGGCTCTGCACAAAATCCTCATAGGCAGCGCCTTTCACACGGTCCAGCGCCAATACACACCAGTCCATTAATCGATCAAAGGCATCCTCTCTTTCTTTTTCTTCTCTCGTCATGCTCTCAGTTTTGGGATTCACCAGCTTATCTTTAAACCAATCAAACTCCACCGGAGTCTTTGGATCTTCTATGCCCAAATTCCTCTCATACATCCCACGCACAGCTTGCGATTCCGAAGGCGATTTTAATACCGCCGGTCGTTGTTGAGCAGAAAAACTAAAGTCCTCAGGTACCTCACCAAGTCGCTTTATCCTCGATTCAGAAGAAACTCCTTCTTGTGTTTCTGCCATACATTCCTTATACACCACCCCACTTGCACTGTCCACCCCAAACCCAGATAATCAAATTATTCATGTCCTACACCACTGCCCAGCTATTCCACAAACGCCGCTTCGTCAAACTCCTCCAAACCCTGATTCTCATTTCTTTAGGCTGCACTCTCATCATCTATCCCCTAGAAGCTCCTGATCCCCACAGCAAAATCAAAACCCTGTTCGACTCCTTCTGGTGGGTCGTCCAGACTGTCACCACCATCGGCTATGGCGACTATGTCCCCGTCACCATTCCCGGCCGGGTCCTGGGTATCTTCCTCCAGTTTGTCGGCTCCACCCTCTACAGCATCATGTTTGTCATCGTCGGCTCCACCATGGCCGAAAGTACCGACAATTATCGCTGGCACAAACTCGACAAACGCCTCGACGACATCGAAAGCGATTTAAACCACATCAAACGTCGCGTCACCGTCAGCAAAACACCACCTTCTTCTCCACAATCCTAACAAAAAAAACGCCAGATTTCTCTAGCCTTAAAAGGGTAATGTAACTTGACAAAAATAATGTAAAGCAGTATTCTCATTACATGACATACCTCGTCTCTATCACCTCTCAAGGCCAGCTTAGTATCCCCGTCAAAGTCCGTCGCCAGCTAGGACTCACTAAACCTGGAAAAGCCATCATCAACGTCCATGATGATCACTTTACCGTCGAGCCTGTCCGCGACATACTTAGTCTCAAAGGTATTCTCCGTGGCAAAAAAGCAGACATGAAAGCCATTCGTCAAGGCTTTGAACAATACCTGGCGGACGAAGGTATGGGCATAAAATGAATACCAACAAAGTTATCCTCGATACAAACGCATTGCTCCATCATTTCCTCGACGACATTCCCGAACAAACAAAACAAGTTGCCTCACTCCTCCACCAAGCGAGGCTTCATCAACTCGAAATCCTCGTCCCCCAAATCGTCATCTTTGAACTTTACTATGCTCTGGATAAGTACTATCACCTAGACAAGTCCGATATCATCGATAAACTTAAAACTCTTGTTTCTACAGATTATCTTAGGGTCGAAGCTCGTCACACCCTGCTCAGCGCCCTCAAGCTCCACGCAAATACTGACCAACTCAGCCTCCCCGATTGTTTCCTCTTCTCCCTATCTCTCAATACAAATACTCCCATTTTCACCTTCGACCAAAAACTCAAGAAAGCCATCCAAAAAAACGCCAGATTTCTCTAGCGTTACTTCCTTACTTTCCGTTATTGATTACCCTGGTCTTGCCTTCGGCGATAATCAGTTGCAGCATTCGCTGGACGATGGAGACACAATCTGCGTTGTCCAGAAACAACGGCACCACCGCCCCGCTCTCACGTACCCACTCCCGGGTAACCACTTTGAGTCGCCCGAAAGGAGCAAGTATCACCACCAGGTTCGCTTCACCGCCAGAGACGCTGACCGCGTTATTGGCTGTCAAGGCGATTGTCAGTTCGTGACTTTCTCCCATCTGCCATCGCAACCGAGTACCGGTGTAGTACGTCAGATCCGGATTGTCACGGGCAAAAGTTTCGTGCCGGACATTACTCACCGCATCCTGACTCTCCAGTGTTTGTATCAGCACCTCGACTACCGGCAGCAGTGTTGACTTAAAGGCGTCTTGCACTGTTTGTCGCCGTGCTTTTCGCTCTCTGGCCAGTTCTGCTGCTTCATCATCACCGACCGGACGCATCTCACCTAAGGATTTTCTGATCACATCGCGAAAATCGTCCACAGAATTACTCCTATATAAAGGGCAAATCAGATTGCCTGTATTGTAGCACTTTTTTATACAGAAGTTACAAAAAAGCGCCAGACCATCTGACGCACATTCAATTTCACTTCAACGGTTTCACTTCACCACTCGCTTCGCGACTCATCGCCACATCATACTGGACTTGATCTCCTGGATCCAAATCCAGACCGGCGGATTCGCGGGTCCTCTTCAGCTTCACATAGTAGTCGTGGTGACGTTGCAACGCTTGCAGGTAACGTTTCCTCGCCGTTCTGAACGCCCTTCCTTCAAACATTTCACTCTCCTTAAGTCAAACTACTCCTCTACCAAAGCGATCAGTCGCGAACTCGTCAGTTTTATTTTGCTGTGAGCCGCCAAGTTGCCGATGGCCTGCCGTAAACAAGCTGCTTCAGTCTCAGCCAAGGCCAGCCGGGCTGGATGCTTGTCTAGTTCCCTCAGCAAAAACTCACCCATTTCCTGATCTACATCAGGAAAGATTACTGCGACTGCCAACTCGAGAAATGAAGGTGAATCTACATGCTGTCGCAGGAATTGGATCACCTCCAGCTCCATTTTCACCACTCGAGCCCGCTCAGCGCCTTTCTTGGTCAACATGATAGATGTCACTGATACCTGCCTCCACTTGTAAAAAGAGCCAACGATGAGGATATTCTACCACCATTGCTTTTACCCATATCCTCTGGTATCATTACCCCAATCCAATGACCGTGGGCGATCACTAAGCCCCACCGAGGAACCCGTCGCATCTGACGCGACCAGTTTCCTCACCCAGAGGATTTTTTATTCTTAAATCACATGCCTTCTACCAAAAACCAAACCCAATTAGATGAAATCAAGGCCAAACTTGCCGAAAGCAAGGCCGTGATCATCACCAACTACGCTGGTCTCTCAGTCTCTGATCAGCAGCTCCTCCGCCGCTCTCTCGTCGATGCCGGTGGCTCCTTCATGGTCACCAAAAACAATCTCGTCCGCCTGGCACTCACCGACACACTCGGCGACACCCTCCCGGATAAAGGTTCGGAAGGCTTTATCGGCCAGACTGCTACCCTCTTTTGCCTGGAAGACCCCATCACCCCGACCAAAGCCCTCTACAAGTTCATCAAGGATCATGATCTCCCTATCGTCAAACTTGGTGTCCTCGATGGCAAAGTCCTCACTGCTACCGAGATCGAAAGTCTCTCCAAACTCCCCGGCAAGATCGAACTGCTTGGTATGCTCGTCGGCCAACTCAATGCCCCCATCTCCGGCTTTGCCCAGGTCTTACGCGCCAACTTGCAAAATCTGGTCTTCGTCGTCGACGCCATTAAAAGACAAAAGACAGCATGAACGTACTGTTAATCTGACGCTCATCCTGTCATCCCGAGCGCAGTCGAGGGATCCCTCCACTCCGCTTCGCTCCGGTCGGGATGACAACCAGGTAACGCATCAACAAAACATTACCAATTATAAAAAACAACCATGTCAGACAAACTGCAAAAAATCATCGATCAAGTTTCTGAACTCACCGTTCTGGAACTGGCTGACCTCGTCAAAGCTCTCGAGGAAAAATTTGGTGTCTCTGCTGCTCCTGTAGCCGTAGCCGGTGGCGTCGCCGCTGCTGCTCCTGCTGAAGCTGTCGAAGAGAAGACCGAATTTGACGTCGTTCTCGCTGACGCTGGCTCCAACAAAATTGGTGTCATCAAAGCTCTCCGAGAAATCCGTTCTGACCTCGGCTTAGTCGAAGCCAAAACTCTGGCCGAGTCTGCTCCCAAGCCCGTCTTGGAAAAAGCCAAAAAAGAAGACGCCGAAGCTGCCAAGAAGAAACTCGAGGACGCTGGAGCCAAGGTTGAGCTTAAATAACTCAATAGTTTCCTCCTGGAAGGTGGCCGCAGGCTTCCTTCAAGGTGGAAACCACCAAAATTGTCGCTCTTTCTACTAAACCAATTTAACCCCGCTTTGCGGGGTTTTTTGGACCAAAAAAAACACTGCTCACTCTCATGAATCTATCCAAAAACCACGCCTCTATCTTCTCTACTCATAGCTCACACAAAACAACTGCAGAGCTATCTACCATGTAGTACTTCTATTACACCAAATCCTGTCAATACTTGTCAACAATAGTGGAAAATCACCTGGAAGGTGGCCCTGCCTGCCGGCAGGCAGGCGAAGGTCTCCTTCCAGGTGTAAAGCTATACTATCCTCCGATTATTTGCGCATATGCCTCCATCAAGTCGCCTGATCGCGTCCCCAGGAAATTTTGCGGCTTCCGCTGCTGCAGATGGCCTCTGGTATCCCCGACTATTGGCCGCACCCAGACACCTCCGGTCGCTTCAAAAAACAAAAGCGCCTCGTAAGTGCCGGATTCAGACAGGTTGTGGACCACATAGATCGAGTCCTCAGCTACACTACCGATCACTCCTGACTCTAGTCCAGACGCCCCCGGCAGTTCCAATTCCGCGATAATGGCATCTACCGTCTCACTACCCCAAACACTGTCCAGAGTCCGCCGCAGCCGCTTACTCTCGTCCAAGACGCGGGATAACGTGTAGACCAGCACACTCAGTCTGTCTTTCTTGTCCAAAGTTCACACTCCCTTAAAAGATGGATGAAAGGATACGACTCATTTTACAACACCCGACAGCTACTTTCCCACACACCCTTTCCAGTAATCATAGCCACCTACCCGATACGGATCCCACAGCTTCCAGTCGCCCGTCACCTGAGACGCCTTCCGGAAATCCTCTAGGATCTTAGCCCGCGTTTCATTCCTATGTGTCTGACAATACGCATCCAGTTTCTCACGGAATAAATACCTGGCTCCCTCATAAGGAACCGCCCCGTCCCTTCTCCTACCAGCTCTGATAGCCAATGCGCTGACCACATATAGTGCCAATAGGTCCTGTTCTTCCCGAGACCATTTTCCTCCTTGGTTCACTACCCTGTTTCCATCAACCTTATAGCTTTTGTCTTCCACCATCGCGTCATAAGCAGCTCGTGCGTCAGCGATAGTTTGAGCCTTCTCCGCTTTTATCAACCCCACTTCCAACCGTGCAATCTCTTGATCAGATTCACTCAATCTAGAGCGAAGCATCCTATTTTCTTCTTTAGCCCTCACTCCCGGTAGTACTCCTGTAAATTTTTCCCAACCATACACCGCCGCCTTGCCCGCCAACTTCACTGTTTCCCTGGGTATATAAGTTAGCATCTCCATCTTTGAAGCCTGTTGCCACGCGGCATACGCCTGTTCCACACCATCAAGCATTTTGTCTACTCCTCGCCGCCCCATGGATATACCTGCGTCCACCGCATCAAATGCTTTCATTGCCACAAGACCAGCCACGACAGGTACCGCATACACAACTCCCGTATCTGGACCAGTCAAAACCATGGCAGCCATCAAGGTCCCCACAGTCCCTATCACCACAGCTGACCTCACCTCGCGTTTGGTGAGATGTTCCTTTGTGGGTTGACTTTCTAATCCTCCGCCTGTTTCTGTGGCCATATTACTGCACTAACTTCCTGGAATTACTAATCAATTTATTCACCGCTTCTTTACTCAAACCTTCCTTACTCAAGTCAATAGTCATCGCTGTTGCTGCCCGCTGTGCTTCATAGGTAAATGCATCTATTACATGGTCTTCACCCTTCTTAGCCACCAGAGCATTTAGTCTAGTCACCGCATCCCCACCCGTGTCTTTTACCGTCTCATCGGCATCTCCCAGAGAGATCTCCAATACCTCTACTATCCCCGTCAGCAACATATCCGCCACTGCAGGCAAATCTGCTGCCTCCACCACCCCCTCAAACTGAAGCGCAATACTTTCCTTGAAACCATCCACCAGATCTTTGGCAGTATTCATTACCTTTACCCTAAAGCATCTCTACTTTCTTGTCAAACACCTGTCTAATAATCTAGCTCATCTGCCTCCCGAGCCGCTTCCCACGATCGCAAGGCCATCTCATCCGGAGTTAAGCCTGTACCCCGCAGGCCAGTTAACCTCCCTACTGCGGATGCTGTCAGCTCCCCCAGTGCACCTGCCCCCACAAATCCTACCGCAGCAGCTGTATTTAGGACCCCGAATTTCTGTCCTTCCATCAAGACATCCGGACCAATCACACGGGCAAAATTCGCCGCCGCCAAAATTATCGTTGCACGGATCCCCGTCCGCAGAGTCGCCACAAAATTGCCAGTCCTGACCCATTCATTCACCCCCATGGCAGCACCAAATATAAGCGCCGCCTGAGTCGGTTCCAGCAAGCCCGCCGCTCCGGCCGCAAATGCCATCCCCGCACCAATGAACTTACCTTTCCATCCAAGTATTTCCTTTCCTGGCCTAATTGGGACTTCGTGGGCTACATCGTTCATACTTTTTCACTCAATTTATCATATCTCTCCGTCAATTTTTTCCATTCTGTCTCTTCCATCAACACCTTCAGTGCTTGCACGTACTTGCCTATCACTTTTTGAGACGCCACCAGCCAATGTTTGGCTACCTCCTCGCCTTTCCACAGCGGCAGCACTTTCACCAGATCCTCCACTGTCTCCACTTTCTCCAGTTTCTCTTTTTGCTCCGGGTTCGCCGCTGCCAGCAGCTGCAGCACAAACTCCTTCCCCACTGCCTCCACCATTTCTTTTGTTTGCTTAGCCGACACCTCCGCAGAGACACCACTCGCCTTGAGTAGCAGCTCTATCTCCTGCCGTGTTTCCCGCGCTAATTGTTCCATTTCTAATCTAGGATATCATATCCCCAAAATACTCTTGCTTGACGTTATTTCTCCTCACATATCCTCTTACCTTATTAATCGAGCGCGACTCAATCTGCCTGATCCGCTCTCGGGTTAAGCCATATTCATTCGCCACCTCCTCTAGTGTCCAGATGCTTCCATCATGCAGTCCCCAGCGGCGCAGCACTATCTCCGTATTTCTCCCCGATCTAGCTCCCTCGCTCAGTGCCTCTCTTACCAGTGCTTCCACCAACTCCAGTCTTTGGTTTTGATAGGCCACTTCTTCTGGGTCGAGCGCGTTTGGGTCTTCCACTCCGTCACCGACGCTGGCTCCTTCTCCGTCACCAAAGCTCTCTGTCTCATCCAGATCCACCATCCTGGCATTGGCAATTCTCTTTAATGCCAACCACGTCTTATCATCCATCTCCACTTTGGCTTTTGACCTAGCTTCTTGATCGTTCATCGCCTCCTGGCCCTTCTCATCCGTTGGTTTTGTCAGTAATCTGTATCTCCTCAGCTCCCGTACCAATCTGGACGGTATAGTGAAGTCGCTCCCACTCTTCAGCTCCCCGCTCATCACCCCCTGTCTGATCCACCAGTAGGCATAGGTAGAAAACCGGTTGCCCATACCCGGGTCAAACATCTCAATCGCCCGAAGCAGCTTGTGGCCACCCTCTTGTGTCAGCTCGTCTATTTGATCCTCATTCAGCCCCTTTAGCCTGGCGTAGCCTATGGCCACATCTCTGACCAAACCATAGTTTGCCTGGTAATACACCTCTCTGGCCCGCACTGCCTCCTCCAGGAGGCTTCTGGAGTCTCCAAACGCCTGTCCGTCTGCTGCCAGGATATCCTGTAACTCCCGCCAGCCTTCAAACTCTAGTTTAGGGCTCACCACCACGCCTCTGGTATGCAGCGACTCAAACTCTGTCTGTGCCTTCCTGATCACGCCGGACAAATAGCTTTCCTCCCCGGCCGTGAGCAGCTCACCCTCTCCCACTCTGGATGTTATCTCCCGAAGCCTGTTTCCATCCGAGCTCATGCGTATTTCTTTCTCCATAGATATCGAGAAATATAACACGAAAACCACCGGAGTCATCACGTTTAACGCGATTATCCGGTGGAAACAAGATTCGAAATTACAGCAGACGCAAAGTCGCATTTTTCTGCTGACCCGCGCCTCGAATGATCGCCACCCTCATCGGCTGAATTGACCGTTGCGCCAACTGGCGCTTCAGATTTTCAGCCTCATTGGCACCGACTTCGACCAGTCCACGCGCACTCAACTCTTTGACGAGCTGTTCCATGCGAGTCATATGTTCCTCCAAAGTACATCTAGCCCCAGGCTCACCCTGTGGCCGCGGTCCTTAAAAGAAATTAAGTCTAATTTCAATATACGCCCGCATCTTACCACCAAAAACCCCAAAAGTCAATAATATAGGCCTAGAGCTCAACTAGCTCCAAACTAGGCACCATCTGGAAATGTTTCCGATTTAAGGTGTACAGACCAGCCTCATTGACCACCGCCGTAGCCGCTATCGCCGCGTCAGCAAAATCCATCAGTTCCTCCCGGTCCCTGGCTATTTTGCCTGCCAAACTCGCTACTTCTGTGTTGTAAGCCAGCACCTCAAACAAACTTAGTGTTGCCAACAGACTACTCTCACCAGCCTCGCTCCTGGTACTCCTTCCCTCGTACAATTCCTGAATCGTGACCACAGAAACCGCCCATCTTTGCTCTCTATGTTTCTTAAACACAGACACCAGCGCCGACTCGCCCTCCCGTCTCCGCAGATGATCAATTATTACGCAGGTGTCCAACACTACCATGCCTCTCTCCTCTCTTTGGCTGCTGCCAATTCCACCTTCTTTTTATTAGTTTCCAGCTGTTCCCAGTCATCTCCTGCCCAGGCACCTGCCGTTCTCCCCAATATAGTCAAAGCCAAATACCTAGAATCGCTCGTAGCCGTACCCTTCTCCAGCGGAGCGATAAACACTCCACCGGTTTTCAGGGTTATGTTTACCAGAACACCAGCGCGAATACCCAGTTTCTCTCTGTACTTTTTAGGGATTACTATCTGTCCCTTTGTGTTTGGCGTGGCCACTGTATTCAAATTCATACTAGTACGAATTTATTACATTTCCTTAATTTTGTCAACCACAAAAAAGCGACTGGCTTGGCAGTAAGGAAAATTCCCCACTCCTCCCCAGTCGCAAAACCATTACTTCGAATTCACTTGCCCCACAACACGGTCGATATAGTCTGGTGGGACTTCCATCACGCCGGCTGACTGGTTCCTCCAGCCATCTTCCGTGGGAAAATCGCGGTAGGCAGCTCGCAGTGCTGTAACTTGCGCCTCCTCCAGCGAAGGTGCCAGGATGACCCTAACACCTGCTATGAAGACTTGTTTCACCCCGCCTAAAACCGTTTCATGCCGCTCCGCCGCGATAGCCGCTGCAAAAAGGATTGTAGCCATTTCTACAGCCCCCGCAGGTAGTACACCGATCCCCAACTGGAGACCATGTCAGCAGCCACCGCAAAGTAGCCACCCTTCTCCAGCTCACGCCGGTTTGCTTCGAGGTCTGGGCCGTAATTGGCTCGCCCCTGCTCATACCGCGCGGTGTCGTAGACCACCACTTTGTATTCGTGGCACGAGTTTGTGCCGACGTCCTGGTGCGTCTTCGCATGAATCACGCGCAGATGAATTTCTGCTTCATCCGCAAGCTCGTGAATCTGGGCCAAAATCTGGCTGGCCTCGTCATCGCTGTTGTCGTGATCGTCATATCGATACGACGCGAAGCCGCACGATTTCACGGCTGCGAAGATGCTCTCCGCTCTTTCCTTGACACGTTCTTGTTGCCGCTGGAGATTTACTCCGGTGGCTTCATCAATCACGTCGTTCGCCCAACCAGCAGGAACGTAGAGCGAGGCGTTGAACGAGAACGAGTTCAGTCTCGTATCTGGCCGCTCTTGACGACGAACTGCTTCGACAAGGGCGCTCAGATCCCAGTTGTCAAACTCGAAATCCATGACAACTGCCAGCACCCCGTCATCTTTCGAAAGATGACCATAGCGCTCCAGCAATTCGCTTGGGTAAAGACTTCGAAAGTTCAACCCCAGACGGTGATTGGGTAGATTGACCCTCGGAATCAGCCTGCAAACATGTGTTATATCCACCCAACCCCAGGAACTCGGGGCGGGATGACCCGGAATCTCAAAGTTGTTCACCTCGAGACTTACTACTTTCATGGAGGTAGCTTTAGTACCCACAGTTTATCTCCCTTGGCGTTTTTGCGCCTGTTTAAAGGACATTTCAAAACCAGGCTCAAATATACTACAGGTCTAGCATCTTGTCAAGCCTCCGTCAACAGATTATCAATGTTATAGGGTTGACAAGTTGCCACATCAACCTTATAATTTCCTCAACCTGTACATTCGGAGGCAAAAATGAAAA
>Ga0156478_106_pt2 | contig 15072 bp, 16 predicted proteins | sample RifOxyB1_FD_110625 | JGI IMG/M metagenome (GOLD analysis project Ga0156478, IMG submission 110625) | Candidatus Collierbacteria bacterium RIFOXYB1_FULL_49_13 | reverse complement strand
TTGTGTCGACCAGGGGATGTACGCCGAAGGAATGGGCATGATGACCCAAGATGACTATGACATCCCCGCGGCCGCTTTCCTGTATCCTCCCACTGATGGGCTTTACTCGCTCTGGGTGGTCACCCCTGAAGGTACTCCCGTCTTCGGCTCCGTCATCGTCATGATTCAATAACTTCTTACCTTTCTCACCCTCGGGTGAGTTTTTTGTGACTCCAAATATATTGCACCCCGGGTGTGATGCTGGTATATCCTACTTTTCCAGCACATCTGTGACGAGCACCCTTGAGTCAGAACCATTGAAATCAATCCTCACGGACTTCTTTTCTTTCCCTGAAAATGCCTGCCTTTCCTTTGTGGTTAACTTGATACCCTCAATACCTTCGAGTCTGACTAATATTTCCTGCAATTGTTCCTTTGTAGTCGTCAGATGCAAGCGCGTTGAATAAGCAGGGTTAATGTCCGGTAGATCCAGAGCCAATATTGTGTAGTCATCAATCCTGTATTGCATGGGATCAGTACTGGTGGACGCTAGGGGCTCGAGGCCTAATCCATCGCGAAACACCTTTATACCCGTTTCTTTGGAGGGAATCTGAAAACCGATGTCCTGAACTTTATATTTCATACCTGTATCTTACCAAAAGAAAAAATGCGGGAGGGAGTAGCGATTGCTCCCGCAAAAAGTGAAAATTATTCTTCTTCGTCCTGTCTGAAATACGTGTTTTCGATGGTGTGCTGGTAGTTCACCTGAGTTTGGTGATACTGCTGTTCAAACGCTGAGGCGTCAACATCATCATCTTCAGCGGCATCAATCAGGTCTTGAAGTCGATCCAGCTCGGCGTCCATACGCTCGATTGCAGGGTCGTCATCAACTTCCAAATCGTTTGATCCCATGTACTTCTCCTGTGCGCACAGAAATTCTCGGACGATTTTAAAGCTGCTACTCCTAACCTTGCGGTTACATCCGTGAATTTTACTACCAAACCTTTTGTCACGCTATACGCACAAAAAACACCAGCTTAACCGGTGTTTCTTTATTTGTGACCCCTGGCGGAGTCGGACCGCCCTTGCCTGGATGAAAACCAGGTGTCCTAACCGATAGACGAAGGGGCCAAGTTTAGTTTGGCTCATATCACCGCTAAATTATATCATCCCAGTCACGAATCTGCCAAAACCTCAAAAAAAGACCTCCCTCAGGGAAGTCGGTAAACTCACTTATCAAAATAGTTGGCGATGTTCGTCACTAATGCAGAAAACACCATTCGCGTCAGTTCCACATCCACCGGTCTGGCCTGCGGCTTGGTCGAGAATAGTAATCGAACCTTGGTGTTGTCCAGCGCTGTCAGGCTGCCGTAGAGACCCAGCTGGGACAGAGTCCAAAATGACTGGGCTGAATCTGCTGCCAGTAGCCGCTCAGCACAAGTTAGGAAATGATCTGGTCTGCTACTCATCACCCACACGTCCAGCAGAGTCAGACCTACGGGATCCTTATAGAAGTGCAGCCTCATCCCATCATTCTCGCTCCTCAGGGACAAAAGCTGGCCATCACCTAAGACAACCTCCATTACTATCACCATGTCTCCTCCGTCTACCTGTACGAAAAGTGCTGACACAATATTACCACCTCAGTGGTTTATTGACACTATTTCCGGATTGCCGTCACCACAAATCTCAGTTCGTTTTGTGTTCCGGTACAGGTATAGATTGTGAGAGTCTGACCCATCAATGGCTTAAGTACGTCGGTCTCCAAAGCAGAAACCTTCTGCACGTTTACCACCACAAAGGTATCGCCATCATATTCCAGTTCGTTACCAGCTTCTATCCGGCCGATTGCGCCCAGGAGAGAAGTCCAGTTGTGGCCGTAAAGAATCGTGTTTTCACTCACTCCCGTCAGGTCTTTGGTAGAAGTCTTGAGAATTGCCTGGTTAGACAGTAACCATTGGTCACCTGAGAGACCTCCCTCGATTACTGGTAGGTTCGTATCCAGGTAATCGATAACCAGTCTGGAATCACTGTCGACATAACCACCAAATTCATCTTCACCACCAGTCGCCGCCAATGTCGATGCACCCAAGACCTGGGGACTTGGCGCCTGACCACCGAGTCCATCACTCCTGCCGTCGCTGGACGGGGGAGCCAATTGTGGTTGTGGGTGCATACAAATCCCATTCTCCAGACTTGAATCAGGAGGACACGTCGGAGTAGGAGTCGGGGTAGGGGTCGGGGTCATCTCATCAGTCGGCGTAGGAGTCACCTCATCAGTCGGAGTCGGAGTGACTTCATCCGTCGGGGTCGGGGTTACATCTGGCACGCAGATTTTCTGCACTTCATCATAGTGCTTTCCATCTCGGCAGATTATCACTTCACAAGTTCCGCCACCATTACAGCTGATACAGAATCCAGTTTCATCAAACTCGTCACATTCGTTTCCTACCTCTGTCGCCTCCACCTTTGCCGGTCTTATCCCGCCTGCACTATATATACCCAAAAGGGATATTCCGAAAATTATAACCAGTGCCGTGACTAGCTTTATCTTCATAACCCATATCATAAGCGCTACTGTCAATACCCGTCAATAAACACAAAAAAGCACTTGAGGGTCAGGCCCCTAAGTAGCTTGCTGCAGCAATCTCTTCTTCTTTACTGTCAACCAAACTGGTGTTGCTCTCGGCCATCAGTCTCAGATCTCCCACTACCAGTCTGATCAGCCTTTTAGCCTCTTTCTCATTCTTTGGTAAATCTAAATTCCAGTCCAGACCTGGTCCGGTATTGCCCTCGAGCAGGTAGACCCGGCCGCTATTACACACTATAAAATCCAGGGCAAAAAACGATTGTTCTTTATCTAATTTTTCAGCCACTAAATATGCTTGCTTGATTACCGTATCCGGTATCGCACTGATAGCGATGTATTTAAGCTTCCCTCCTTGATGCTCGTTACAGCGGAAATCATCCGTTTTGGCAATTCTGATGTATGTCTGGACGATCTTACCCCGGAGAAAGATCAGCCTTATATCCACCGGACTGCGTCGGCCTTCATGGATAAACCCCTGGTCAAACTTCGCCAGTGGCTGGATCACAAACATATTGTTGGGATGCCGAGCCAGCGTGGCGACGATTTTATCCGTCTCCGACGATCCAAATTTATACACTCTTCGTCCCCCGGCCCCAAATCGATCTTTCAGTACTATCTCATCGTCAAAGTCTGCAATCATACTTTCGTCCTGCATATTCGTCAGCTGTTTGCAGGCAGTCGAGACGCTGCTACGGTCGCCTCCTAGTAGTGCCAGGGTCGGTATCGCAAAGCCAGACAGACTTTCGTAGGTTTGCAATTTATCAAAAAATATAGCAAATAGTTCCGGGTCATTAAACGGTCTGATTCTATCGCTGGAAAACAACAGTTGCCGCGCCCGCTTTATCTTGGCTCTCGTCGGGGAAAATTTATCAAATATCACCTCTGCTCTGCATCTCCCCTTTGTCCTGATCCAGCGTTTGTCGGTGTAAGTCCAGTAGGAGCTGCATTCACCTGGTCCCACGACATCGGCCGAAGTCGTCAAGGCCGCCCGCAGACCATTTCTCCGGCAGATCTCCAGGAAATAGCCATATACCACGTTATAGCTGGAGCTCACCCCATCCTGTCTGAAAGGAGTTTTGGCCCGCATCGAATCACCTGCGCTCACGCACTGCGATTCGGTATACACCACTAGCACATCAAAGACGACTACATTTCTCATACTTCTATCCACACGCCAAAATTAAAAACCAGTGAGATAGCTACATTATAACCTATATTTCCAGAAAATCTGTCTGCAAAAGCAAGCTAGCTGGCGTAGAACTCGCTAAACCAGGCACCGGGCGACTCAGTTGTCGCGACTAGTTCATACCCGTTCACCAGCCTTTCATTCGGCCACCTGTTCCAGTGATCGTTCGTCAGCACATGGACTCCCTTTCCTGTTTTATTAAATGTTTTCTCCAGCTCATGGAAATGCAGCTGTCTGGCTATCTCCGCTCTAGGCGTAAATGGATCCCTGTCTCGCTCGATGATATTCATCACATTTGTCTCGTACATCAGATTATTCCGCTGCTCTGGGTACTGTTGGGCTAAAACCGCCAAAAACTTCTCGTCTTTAATACTGCCATACACGAAATGAAGATCACCCCGCACTGCCAACCTCTCCAGTTTGTCAAAGTTCCGGTATAAACTGGCCCCCACAGATATTGACGGCTGGAGATGGTTAAAGATGTTTTCACCGACTGGCTGGGTAATTGATCGTGGAGGCGGTGGGTTCCTTCCCGCCACGCCCCAAGTTCGCAGCCTGGCAAACACATTCATCGTTTTTTCCAGCAAATCCTCCTGTTCAGTAAAAAAGGCTTTCACCGAGTTGGGTTGGCGGGCCAGTGCCTCTTTTAGGATTGGCTCCAGCCGCTCTATTCCGAGTTCTTCATCATCCTCCGGTTGCACATTGAGTAATTGGCGGCTTTCTTCGTCCCAGTTGTTCGAGCCAAACAGCAGCTTGATCACCTGCTCACGGGTTCTGGCGCCATGAGCCGCATCCAGGATCAGGATCTTCATCACTTCTCCACCCAGCACCGCCCTTGGGTCGATATCCATCCCGATCAAAAATTCAGGCATCGCCTGCGGGTCGTCTTGAATTGCTGCAAACACGTCCAGCATCGTCAAGATATTACCGGCGCCCACACCGATTATCCCTCCATCCAGCCCACCTTTCTCGATCCCTTCCTGCTGGTCCAGCCAGTCGGGGATACTTTGACGAAATTCGATGACCCTGCCCCAATCATCATTGTCCTGCCAAGGTACATCCGGCAAGCGGCCCAGTGACTCATTTGTGTCGCCAAGTGCCAACTTCCCCAGAGGGTTCATCGGCTCCAGCTCTACAGACTTGTAATAATCCGAGATTGCAGCTCTCATTTCTCTTTCTCGGACATTCAGGCCAAGTTCGTTCATAAACTCATTATATCTGTACTATCTCAAATATCTTCAACTTACTTCTCTCGCCACTCACCATCAAAACTTTTGCTTTCTTGACCTCAAAATGCTCCGCCAGGGCATCTCGCACCGCCGCATTTGCCCTGCCCTCCAGAGGAGGTTGGTTCACATACACATGCAGCGTCCCCAGCAGATCCGTTTCCACTCTCGGATTTTTCGCATTAGGATGGGCGATTATCGTCACTTTCATATCTCTATAGTTGACAATATTATACCCTTGGGTATAATCTGCCTCAGTCATTAACATCGGTCAACTTTAGGATAGCAGGCGTGGTTGCTCCATGGCGGGGCGCCGGTCTGTAAAACCGGTACTAGTGGGTTCGATTCCCATCCACGCCATGACCGCTTTTGGGTATACTTGTTTTTTAAAACTTTCAGGTATACCCTTTTTTTATGTCAAAAGAAATCGCTTATGAGCTGGTGCGCGCCTTTGATACCCCAGAGATTGAGCCGCTGCGCAAGCATGGCTGGTGCCGCTTATTTGTCGGCCGGTGGTTATACGAGTTTGATGCCAGCGGCGGCTTTGACGGAGTGACCGCCAGTCCGGTTCAGGTGAATGTCCATACCGGTATCGAGCACTCATTCTTGCGTTTAAAGATTGCTGATCAAGTCTGGTTGTATGACCCGGTCGGGGTTGAGAGTTTCGAGCCCTTTCTGGGTCTTGAGTCAGAGGCTCCCTTACACCTGCAGGGGTATCGCCTGGACACTTTTATGGAAAACGACCGGTTGACAAAGAGATAAAACCAATCTATATTGCCACTTACGCCCTATCAAATTTCAGAGTCAAAGACGTTGAAAGAGAAATAGTAGTTTACTTTGGTTGACACAAGAGAACTGACGCCTGGTGCGAGTCAGTCGGACAAAGTCAAACGAATTACCCTCTGGAGTCGCTTACCGACATAAGGTCAGCCGGGTACGCCCGTTAAAGCGCACTGAGTGTGTCACATCGAAACCGAGCACTCAAAAAGTCCACTGTAGTGATGCAGTGGTAAACAAAGGTGGTACCGCCATAAATGGCCCTTGTTTGTCCCCAATTATTTGGGAATAAACCAGGGCTTTTTTTATTATTTTTTAAAACCCAAAGCAGATGAAGTCAGAGCAGCTACAAAATCATTTAGAGGCACGGGCAGAGATGCTTGCCCGGCCGGTGCTTCGCACCATTATCGAAGAAATTGAGGCCCAGGTTGACCAAAACCCGGCACTCGCAGACCGGCTGAAGTGGGTTGGTGTTTCCGGGAGCAAAGCCCGCCAGGCAGAACTGGGCGATCTAAACGGGGGAGTGGTTAGCGACGATGATTTAGTGATTCTTTTAGGGGACGCCCCCGAAAACGATCCTTTAAATCTGGAGGCTTACGAGATGGTTCTGGACGCACTCAACCATGCTGCCGCCAGATTAATCAGAGAGCATGGCATCAGCCCTGTCTTTGCCTCCACCATCAGGCTCGAAGATGCTCAGATGGCCCTCGCCAAGATCTGTGATACAAGTGGTGGGAAGCTCCACATGGTTCACTCGCTGATTTATCCTTCAGCGGAAGCCGCCATCGCCTTTGAGCCACCAAAATTGGTGAGAGGTCTTTTTGGCCAGTCTTTGGGTCTCATGGGAGATGATGCGCTTGCCCTGGAGCTTGCCGATATGGCCAGAAACGGCGCTCATTCTGAAGACCACAACTTAACCATTGGTGGGCTTGATGGTATTAGCGACAACTTCCGCCTGCTCAAGACCAATCAGCACGTCCTCCCAGCCATGTTTTTAGGTCCGCAAACCGTACATGTTTTGGACTACAGTCTGAAATGGGCCATGGCTAGTGTGGTTGAGCGGGAGATGGGTATTGAACCCGGCACTTGGGAGGAGATTATTTCCCACTTTCCCACTGAAGCTGGAGGAGATATGTTAATCAGTTTGGTCGAAGATATCCGTTCACTTAGGCAAATGGCAGACGACGTTGACTTATCTCAAGTCGAAGCCGTGTACAAGCGAGTCATTTCCCTATGGCCGGTGTTAACAAATATCCGACTTGGCAATGCAAATTAGCTTTCTCGGTACCGGTGCCAATGGGGGAGTGCCTCAGCTGGATTGCCGCTGCACTCAGTGTGAAAATGCCCGGCTTGATCCAGCGGCGGAAAGACTAAGAAGTTCGCTCCTGATCGAAACCGGAGACCACAAGATTATTCTCGACTGCGGGCCTGATTTCCGGCAGCAGCTACAGCGTCATCATCTAAATCTCCAGGAGATAGATCTAGTAGTTATCACCCATCTCCACTTCGATCATGCCGCCGGTTTGATGGAGCTGTCCTGCGGCAACCGGCTCGGTATACCCATCTTGGCTTCAGAAGCAAATCAAGCCTTGTTAAGGCAAAAGCCGGAGGTAAATTTTCTGCTTGATTCCGGCTACATCCGTTTAATTTCTCCGACACTTGCTCAGCGATATGGTGTCACGCTACTAGACGTGCCCCATGATTCAAGCTTTCCCACCTCGGCCATAGTCGTCAACCATGTTGGCAAAAGAGTTTGGTATTCACCTGATGTCCACGTTATCACTGACGCCATGCTCCAAGCGATGCAAACCTGCGATCTCTTGATTTTCGATGCTACTTTCTTGAAGGAAAGTTGGAAGCCCGGGGTCACAGCAAAGGAGCTGGGCCATCTGGCCATAGAGCAGTCAGCACCCATCCTATCCGCCCTCAACAAACGGGTGATCTATAGCCATATCAATCACTCAGAGGACACAAGCGCGGTCAAAAGTTTCCTCAAGCCATTCAATAGTGTCCTGGCCAGTGACGGGTTAACAATTTCTCTTTGATATGTTCTGACCACTTTAATACACTAAAGATATAGTTGACACTACAAAACACGCCGATCTATTATCGTCATTACTATGTCATGTCCACTCACGTATTACTATATTAATTAATTTCGACACCCCGAACCGCGCTTATGGCGCGTTTTTTTTACCAAAAAATTATTTAGGCCCAAAAACATATGCGCAGAAAAATTGAAGATGTGCGGGAATATTTTGTCAACCCTAAGGAACCGGAATCGGCTCAGGACCTAGCCCAGTTAGGCGCCCAGGCGATTGAAACCATGGCCGAAATCTACGCCAAAAGGGGTAACTTAACCACCAAGTCAGAGTCCGATAGTGACCTAGAAGAGGTTGTCAGAGAATTGTTGGCCCGAGAAGCTACCACCAGGATATTCGACGACAGGTTCATGGGTCAGATCCATCCCCAAGGAAACAAAGTGGGTATCCTAGCCAATCTCATTGCTGCCTACATGAATACAAACACCATCGTCAAGGAAGTCTCTTCCGCCGAACACCAGATGGAGACAGAAGCTACCAGGTGGTTGATGGAAATGTTTGGCTACGACCCGGAAACTGGCAGCGGCAATATTACTGTCGATGGAACCACCGCCAACATCGCCGCACTCTGGGCAGCGCGTGAGTCTGCGCTCAAGCGGAGGCGTCAGCTCGGACTAGGCTATCCCCAGCACAAGTTTCTGATACTCACAAACGAGATGGGGCATTACTCCATCCAGAAAGCCGCCAAGCTCATGGGTATGGGTGTAATTTCACTGCCCCGAGATCACTTCAAAACCGACATCAACGCGACAGAAGAGTTACTGGCCAGGATGGGCAAAGACGTCGTCACCAGTCGGGTCGCTGCCATTGTTGCCCTCGCTGGAGAGACAGAAACTGGGCTAGTTGATGATCTTGAGGGACTGGCTGACATAGCGCAGCATTATGGCATTCATCTACATGCAGATGCAGCCTACGGCGGACCGTTCATTTTGTCCCGCAACGGACATTTATTTACTGGTATTGACCAGGCTGACTCGATCACCATCGATCCTCACAAGATGTTGTACACACCTTATGAAGCCGGAGCCGTTTTATTCCGCGACCGCCGGGTCCATGCCCTGATCGAAAATCACGCCCGCTATCTTGACCATAGTGGCAGCGGTTTACTTGGTGATCCGGAGCGTAGGAACTTTGGGTTATCAGCCAGACTCGAGGGTTCACTCGGTTCCGGCGGTGTTATGGCTACTTGGGCCACCATGAGGTTGCTAGGTTACGAAGGCATCGCTACTATCCTAGACCACACTCTGGAGCTGGTAAACCACGCCTATCTCCTCAGCAGCCACTCAGATGTCCTGGAGCCGCTACACAAACCAGAGATCAATACACTGCTTATCGGCCTAAGAGGTGAGATAAAGATGGACGACCTCAATCAAACCGGACAGCAAAAGGTCAGACAACTAAATGCCACCAAGCCAGCGTTCTCACGTCAGCCAGAATCAGAGCCGCATTGTGCGCGAAACCTCTTGGTTGAACTGGTGCAGGCAGAGTTGGATGCCGAGGGCTACTACGTTTCCTACAACGGCGAAGTTGACCAGGGCAAAGCCGCCTTCAGGGTAGTGCCGACTCATCCATATACAGAGTGCAGCGATGTCGAGGAAGTCATCTATCGTCTGGATCACAAGGTTTCTCAATATTTAAATCGTAATCATCATGAGTAGATACGCCGAAATTCTCAGCCTGAGCCAGGATCTGGTTCGCATCCCGTCCGAGACAGGTCGTCGGCAGGAGACAGTTGCCACTCTCGAACTGGTTCGTGCCTATCTAGGCGAGCGCTATCAGCCGAAAATCTATGAAAGTAATGGCATTGTTTCTTATCTCTGGGGAGATCCGGATACATTACAGTGCCCTAGGCTATTGCTTTCAGGCCACATTGATGTGGTTGCTGCCCAGCCCAGCCAGTATCAGCCCGTCGTCGCCGGCGATCTTCTGCTTGGCCGCGGCAGTGGGGACATGAAAGGTCATGTTGCCGCCATGGTCGATGCCTACAAGCTTTACCTGGATGAAGGTGGTCACGGCGTCGGCATGCTACTCACCGGAGATGAGGAAAAGGGCGGTTTTGACGGCACCAAATACGTCGTCGACCAGGGTCTGCGCCCTACCGTGGTACTGGTACCGGACGGCAGCTTTGATTTTAATATTGTGCTTAAGCAAAAGGCACCCCATCATGTCCGGCTTCGCGGCATGGGTCCTGGAGGTCACGGGTCTCTGGCTTTTGAGGTAGACAATCCCCTAGACAGATTGATTCATTTCTACACAGAGATGCAGGCTGAATATGCTAAAGCGACCAAAGAAGACAGCTGGCACTCCACCTTTGAGATGACCAAGGTCTGGACACCGGTACCCGGCATGCCAGACGATCCTGACACACCCGAGTCGCCAAATTCGGAAAACTCCATTCCCACTCGGATCAATGCTTGGTTTTCCTGGCGTTGGCCATTGGAAGAATTTAGCTTTGCCCAGGCTATGGCTCGCCTAGATGAGTTATGCCAAAAGTATGGTCTAGAAAAAGTTGCTGAGCATGGATTCGGCTTGGGTTGTAACACGGATCCAAATGACCCGGCAGTAGTTGAGTGGAAACAAACTATAGAATCTGTCCTCGGTCGCGAGGTTGGTTATGACCTGATGCATGCTGCCACCGACGGTCGTTTCTTTTTTGACAAGGGCGCCGTTGTCATCACTACTTCCGCCAAGACCGGCAAGCACCACGCCGAGGAAGGTGAGTGGGTGGATATTCCCAGTTTAGTCAAACTATCCGAAGCCATTTATCAATTTCAAAAGAAATTAGATTCACAAGCGGACCTGATCGACGATCGGCGCAGTCGTCGGATTCTTTCAGAAATAGAATTAGGCAAAGCGGCCGAGTATCACGCCTTGCAGAGTTTGCTGGACGAAAAAGGCGTTGTTATCTCCTCATCAGGAAACAATCAAATTCTGCAACTGAACTCAGCTGATTTTGATACCATAAAACAAAAAATAGGTTTGGCCTTACTTGCCAATACTTGTTTCGAAACTGATATGGGGTTACCAGGCGTCAAGATAGCCGCGGATCCCGCTGGTTACCTCAATTTTCTAAAGGTAGATGGAGAACTGGTTGGTTTTCTGGGAAGTAAAGTTGTCACAGACGAATACGGTCGAACCGTTTTTTACATGGATATTGTCGGCACTATGCCGTCCCACCAAGGACGCGGCTGGGGAAAGTATTTAGGCAAATCAAGTCTAGATCATGTCATTGGTCAAAGTGGTGCCGATGTAGTATTTCTTACCCGGACACAGAATCCCATGGTTGTGGCCGCCGCCAGAAGCATTATTCCCGCGGGGGCAACTTTAGCCCCATTCGACGGCGAGCCTAATCAACAAACCGCCGACTCGATCAACTGGATGGTTGATCACGGCCACCTTAGTCGCAATAATCGACCTGATTCCCGATTCGATGCCCATGAATCGCTGATTGCTTGGGGAGCCTATGGGCGAGTAGGGGACGGGTCCACCTGGGAGGATATGACCAAACAATTTAAGTATTTGGACTGGAATTCGCCAGCAGCACGGATGATTGATGCATACTATCAGGCACATGGCACTAACTTAGAAGAAGCCAAAGTTCAGGGCCACGCTTTAGTCTTGGGGTCATTAATCAAAAAATCAAATTATTAATCCTTTCAAAAAACATGGAAAAACCATCAAACCTACCCATAGATTTACGAGAAGTCGCTGCCGAGGAAACCACCATCCGTGAAGCCCTCCAGCGAGGTGTCGCCGAACTTTTACCAAATGCTCGCACCCTCGAGCAGCAGATGAGGGATCAACGTATCAAATTGTATCTGGGGATCGACCCCACCAGTCCTGATCTGCATATTGGTCACACCGTTCCTTTGCGGAAGCTGCGCCATTTTCAGGACTTAGGTCACGAGGTGGTCCTCCTTTTTGGCACCTTCACCGGCATGATCGGAGATCCGACAGACAAATCCGCCGGCAGAGTCCGCCTCACCCCAGAGCAAGTTGCTCACAATGTCGCCACTTATGCCCAGCAAGCCGGTAAGATACTTGACCTGAGTCCGGACAGCGCCAATCCCATCACTATTGCCTACAATCATGACTGGCTCGGAAAAATGAATTTTGCTGAGGTGGTCGATCTTATGTCAAACGTATCCGCCCAGCAGATGCTGGAGCGGTCCATGTTTAAGGGTCGGGTTGCCGAAGGCCGGCCTGTCTGGCTCCATGAGCTAGTCTATCCGCTGATGCAGGGTTGGGATGCCGTTGCCCTGGGTGTCGATTTAGAAGTCGGGGGCCGGGACCAAACTTTCAACATGCTTGTCGGTCGCGATCTGGTCCGCAAGTATCAGGACAGGGAAAAGTGGGTCATGGCCTTAAAGCTTATAGAGGATCCAGATGGTAAAAAGATGGGTAAGACCGAAGGAAACATCGTCAATGTCGAAAGTCTACCGGAGATAAAATACGAATCCATCATGACTTGGCCGGATGCCGCCATCCCTCTGGGCTTTGAGCTACTTACCACCATCCCCCTGGATCAGACGTTTATCGTCGACGAGATTCTTCAGGACAAATCGATCAATCCCTATGAGTTCAAACGCGCCCTGGCTTTCCGGGTGGTAGCAGACATCGATGGTGTCGAAGCCGCCAAGCTAGCCGAATCAGAGTATGAATGGGTCTACCGCCAAAAAGAGTTGCCTCACCGCCTCTCCACTGTGGCAGTCTCGCCAAATACAAACCTGTCTCGGGCCTTACTCGAGTCTGGATTAGTTCGGGACGAGATTGAAGCGCAGCTGAAACTGAAAGAGGGTGCGGTCTACGTCAATCTCCAGCCACAGCGCAGCGACTCTGTCATCACCGATTCTGAGCTTGTCCTCCAGTTAGGTAGGCGCACCATCAAAAATGCCCGCCGGATTATCATTGAATCAAAAGAATAAACATGGATCGCACAGAACACCTCCGGCCTGAAGAATTAGGGTTTAGCATCACAGCGGATGAACTCGCCGTCACCACGGCGGTTGAGACGCTTCTCACCGGCGACTCGGTTCCGGTTTTAGAGCAGTGTCTCGGCACAGCCGACTTAGGCGATCTACCACAGATGCTTCAGTTCGACCACATAGGTATCCTCTCTCTCATTGATCCAGCCCAAATCGAGGCCGGTCTGTCTCATCTTGGTCGTCTATCTGGCGTCCGGCGTTTTCCCAGTGTCATCGTCACTGCTCGCCTTCGGGAGCGCTATCCGGACATTTTTGCCGCCGAGGATAGTCTCGCTGTCGAGATCATCAAATACGGACTTGTTTCCGATTCAGGTATTATTAGGGAGTTAGAGGTCTTCCATCCGGCATCCAGTCTTCCCGCGGCTACCTCTGTCTGGGACAGTGAGATATCATCTGGAAATGAGTGCCACCATGCTTTTCGTGTCACGGCTGATACTCCACTGGCACTCGTCCAATCCACCTTGCTCCAAGACTTTTGTACACCTGATGGTGGCGGCGTCAACCGGCACGAGGGTACCACTACCCTTTACTTTCGCTCCAGCAATAATCCGCTTCAGAGACTGGAGGTCATCGCCGCTGGCATTGACGAAGCCATCGTGACGGGGAATTCTCCCCAACTCTAATCGTTCGTTGACAGTTTAGTGAAAGGTAATCTCTCGTGGACTTTGCAAATCAGCCGTGGTGGTTCAGATGGAGACATTGGGGCCTTCTATTGGTAGTCTTCTCCACCTGGATGCTTGTTCCCACATTTGCCCTCAAAGCCGGTTTACCGGGTAATCAGTTTGCCTTTTGGGTAAATACATCGTCATTCATCGCCCTTGTCCTCTATTCCCGGGCCAGAATGTATGCTGATCCGAATTGGTCGCTCGGCATAAGATCGCTGACTCGCAGGCAGTGGAGTGCGTTAATCGTCTTGGGCCTGATCTATCCCACCGCTCACTCAGTCGCCTACTTTACCGCTGTAAGTAGTGACGTAACCTTGACAACCATGATGAACCGCCTAAACATTTTTATCTACATGGCCGTTCTCTGGATTGTTTTTCATGTCCGCGACCGCTGGACCAGGGGGGACTTATTCACCCTGCTCATCTGCGTCGGTCTGATCTTGGCTGCTTTTGTTGACGATCTCCAGAAAGCGGCTACATCTTCGAAGCTGCTCATGCTCCTAGCTCAGGGCTTATTCGTTGCTCTATGTTCCGGCACTCATAACGCTGCCACGGAGTCAATCAATCCAGGCGTCTATCGTCCTGTCACCATCACCCTTATTGGTGCTGGGCTTACCTCCGCGGTGTTATTTTCCTACTGTACACTCTTCGGTTCGGGGGTGTCCGTACCGTTGGGCTCTATCCACTGGCCGATCATGGTCGGTGTCTTTGCAAACGCCATTGGTTTTGTTTGCTTGGCCACTGGACTCAGGATGGTCAAAGCATCTAAAAAACCCTGGAATAAGTTACTTTTCCTGTTGACTATTTCAGGGCCCCTGACACTGGTCCAGGTTATTTGGACAGTCGTCTGGGTCGGGGAGTCCATCAGCCATATCAAGCTGGTGTCACTCATCATGTTCGCAGTAGTTATTGCCGTCCACACCTTCCGCAAAGAAAGGGCACGATCCCTAGCTGAAAGCTAACCAAACTCAAACCGTCACAGACATACCGTGACGGTTTCTTTTATGTCTGGGCAGGTACAAAAAAAGGACCCAGTATAGGTCCAGTTTAAAATTACAAATCCTCAGTAGGTTGGGCAAAGTAGCCGTCGATTGCCGCCACTAGCTCCTGTAGCTGGCTGCGCTCTAGGTAAATTTCGCCGGACTTTCTCAGCACCTTGATTCGCAGCAGTACCGTGGAGGTACCCATCACCGTCAGTCGGCCACTCAGCACCGAGTCGACAAATTCCAAGTCGAGTATCTGCACCGGTTTGCACAGTATCTCCGTTGCCCGGTTGACTAAGTTTACCGGAGACTCATGCATCCGTATCCTGACGATGTGGCCCCGTGAGACCAGCAGTGCCAGCTCCAGCTTGCCCTCGTCATCCTGCAAGTACAAGTGTCGTCCGTCACGGTGGATCGGGTTCATCAGATCGTACATCGTCCTCCCTTTCGCCTATAGACTAAAAGAACTCGTCCTAAAGCATATCACACCGAGGCAGTTTGCCTTATAGTATAATAATCAGGTTTGCACCTAAATCTATTGTGAAAGGAACGCTATGGACGAAAATCTGATCGACGAAT
>Ga0156478_109_pt1 | contig 15241 bp, 16 predicted proteins | sample RifOxyB1_FD_110625 | JGI IMG/M metagenome (GOLD analysis project Ga0156478, IMG submission 110625) | Candidatus Collierbacteria bacterium RIFOXYB1_FULL_49_13 | reverse complement strand
GTTTGCACTCAGCGATGGCTTCGACCAGTTTGTCGGTGTTGCCGGCCTCGGCGGTCAGAAGTGAGGCCATATATTCAACCGGGTAGTTGGCCTTTAAATAGGCGGTCCAGTAGGAAACCATGCCGTAAGAGGCGGCGTGGGCCTTGTTGAAACCGTAGGCGGCAAAAGTTTCGATCTGAGCAAAGAGGTCTTCGGCTTTGGCCTTGGTCATGCCCCCCTCGATACAGCCGGAAACAAAGCGCTCATGCTGGGCATGCATCTCGGCAACAATCTTTTTACCGATAGCTTTTCTAAATTTGTCGGCCTCGCCCCAGTCGTAACCGGCGAGTTCCAGGGCACAGTAGATGACGTCGTCCTGATAAACCAAAATTCCGTAAGAACTGCTCAAAAAGGCCTCCATGCGGGGATCCATGTACTTAATCTGAGTCGGGTCGTGCTTCCGCTTGATGTACTCGGGGATGAAAGACATGGGGCCGGGGCGGTACAAAGCAACCATCTGCATCAGGTCCTCAACTCTCTCGGGGCGGAGCTCCATCAGGTAGCGAGTCATGCCGGCGCTACCCATCTGAAAGACGCCGAAAGTTTCACCCCTGGCGAGCATGTCGAAGGTTTTTTGGTCATCCAGAGGCAGCTGGTGAATATCGATGCTCACTTTTCTAAGTTTTTTGATGATACGGATGGCATTGGCCATGATGGAGAGGTTACGGATCCCCAAGATATCGAGCTTGATGAGGCCGACGTCCTCACAGGCGTGCATCTCGTACTGGGTAATTATCTTGTCTCCCCCACCTGGTTCGCGCTGTAGCGGTGAGTATTTTGTGAGTAAGTCGGGGGCGATGACGACGGCAGCGGCGTGGACGGAAACGTGACGGACGTTGCCTTCGAGTTTTTGGGATAGATCAAGAACTTTTTTGGTATCGGCGTCTGACTGAGCAAGTTTTTTTAGGTCGGAACTCTGGTCCAGGGCTTTTTTGATGGTCATGGGAAAACCCTGACTGCCCATAGGGATGAGCTTGGCGATCTTATCTGGGACAGCGTAGGGGTAGCCTAGAACACGGCCTACGTCCCGAACCGCGGCTCTGGCTTTCATGGTCCCAAAAGTGCAGATCTGAGCGACCTGGTCGTCTCCATAACGCTTTTTGAGATAGCCGATCATGTCATCTCTCCTATCATCAGAAATATCCAGGTCGATATCAGGCGGTGAAGGGCGGAAGGGGTTTAAGAATCTTTCAAAAGGAAGTTTATAGCGCAAGGGGTCGACGACGGTGATACCACAACAGTAGGAGACTAGCGAGCCGGCTGCGGAACCTCTGGTGTTGACGAAGATGCCGGTTTCTTTGGCGTACTTGGTCATGTCGGCATAGATTAGGAAATATGGTGAGTAGCCTTTGCCGTCGATGATGTTTAGTTCATAGTCAAGTCTGGTCTTTGCCTCTTTTGAAACCGAACCAAACAGCTGCTGACAACCGGCATAGGCCATGTCTTTTAATGTTTCTCCGGCGGTCTTGCCTTTGGGGAGAGTGAACTTTGGGAAATACCAGGCTCCCAATGTGATTTCCAGATTGGTCATGTCGGCAACTTTCAGGGTGTTCTCTAATGCTTCGGGGTAGTCAGGAAAGACATCGGCCATCTCCTCGGGAGACTTGTAGTAGAAATCGGGGGTGTCGATATAACGCAAACGTTTGGTATCGGTGACGTATTTGCCGGTCTGGATGCAAACGATGGCGTCCTGGGCAACGGCATCTTCTTTATTTACATAGTGGACATCGTTGGTGGCAATGATCGGCAAGCCGTATTCCTTAGAAAATGCGAGTAATTGTTTCTCATTTTTTTGGTTTTGACGGTCAAACTCGACGAGCTCGTCGCGAACAGAGGCTGGGACTTCGGGATTTTTGGCAAACGAAGCCAGGTGGTGACGCTGGAGCTCGACGAAGAAGCGACCCTGATCAAAAATTTGGGACAGACTCTCTAGTGTCTTCTTGGCGGCTTTGAGATCGCCGGAACTAAGCTGCTGGTTGATTAAGCTGGCGGGGCAACCGGTCGTGGCGATGAGTCCTTTGGAATACTGGGCAAGTAAGTCCAGATCGACGCGCGGACGGTAATAGTAGCCGTCGACCTGAGCGATACTCACCAGCTGCATCAGGTTCTGATAGCCCTCGTAATCCTGGGATAAAACGGTCAAATGATAGGCATCACGACTGGTTTTGTCCAGGTGGCTGCCGGCGGCGACATACATCTCACAGCCGATGATGGGCTTGATCCCTTCTTTGGTGATTTTTTTGTACAACTCGATGACGCCGTACATGACGCCGTGGTCGGTCAAAGCCAGAGCCGGATTACCGTATTCCTTGGCCTTATTGACCAGACCAGAGATCTTGGACAGGCCATCCAGCAGCGAGAACTCGGAGTGGACGTGAAGATGGACAAACTGAGGTGTCATGTAAGGTTATATTAGTGGCAATGCACAATGAGTTCAAGGGAAAGTAATATTCTTCGTCACCCCGGACCTGATCCGGGGTCTGTTTGGAATAATTTCGAAGGCAGATTCCGGGTCAGGCCCGGAATGACCAGATTATTGGGTTCAGTATGACGGATTACTGGAATGTAACTACTTGAGCTGTTTTTGCAAGAGGGTGCGGGTGAGGTTGGGGTCGGCCTGGCCTTTGGCGGCTTTCATAACCTGTCCCACCAGGAATTCGATGGCGGTGGTTTTACCCTTTTTGAAAAGGGCCACAGTGTCCGGATTTTCGTCTAGGACGACTTTAATTAAATGAAGAGTAGCGGATTCATCAAGCTTGGTTGACTGCTGACTGGATTGATATTCGTTGATAAGGGAGGCAACTGATTTGTGTTGCCAACTAAGTTTACGGTTCAAGATGAGACCAATTAATTTGTCAACCAGGTCCGGCTTAGCTGCTAACAGCTCCAGAGCGAAGTGAGACAGATCTTTGTCTTTGGAGACCTGTAGGGCAAACGCGTGACGAACGCCGGCAGCAGTGAGAGTGTTAATGACGATGTGTGGGAGCAGTGGAAGTGAATTTTGAAGAGAATCAATATAACTTTGTTCAAAGACCAAAGGCGGAATATCCGGCTCGGGAAAGTAGCGGTAGTCTTTGGCTTCTTCTTTGGAGCGCTGGGAGACAGTCTTTTTGGTAACGGAGTTGTAGCCCCGAGTTTCCTGCTTTGGCCAATCTCCAGCCTCAATAATGGGTTGGTGGCGTTTTAACTCATAATCAATGGCAGCGGCGATATAGCGGAAGGAATTGACATTTTTGACTTCGACTTTGTAGGGCGGAAGATTGCCGTCTGGCGAAAGACTGATGTTGGCTTCCAGTCGCATAGAGCCTTTTTCCATATTTGCTTCTGAGACGCCCAAAAAGCGGACGGTGCTGTGCAGGAGCTTCAAGAACTCTTTGGCTTCTTCGGCAGAGGATAAATCCGGTTCGGTGACGATCTCGACTAAGGGGACGGAGGAGCGGTTGAAGTCAACTAAACTGGTTTTTTCGCTTTTATCGTGCTGAAGTTTGCCGGTGTCTTCCTCGAGATGAACCCGGGTGATACGGATAGCTTTGCCTGATTCGAGGATGACTTCTCCGCCCTCGCACAGTGGCTGGTCGTACTGGGAAATCTGGTAACCTTTGGGGAGATCGGGATAGAAGTAGTGTTTTCTGTCGAATTTTGAGTGAAGATTGATGCGGCAGCCGAGTGCGAGACCGATCTTGATGGTATCCTCGATGGCCTGCCTGTTGGGGACGGGTAAGGCGCCGGGGAGGCCGAGACATACAGGACAGACATGGGTGTTGGCGGGTACCTGGAAATGCGTGGCCGGGCACTGACAAAACATCTTGGACTTGGTTGCCAACTCGACGTGGATTTCCATACCGATGATGGGGGTGAATTTTTTATTAGTCATGCAGAAGTTGTTCTAACTGACTGGCAATCGGGTAGATGGTTTCTTCGCCAAAGCGAGGGCCGAGAAGCTGGATGCCCAGAGGTAAACCGTCTGCAGTTTTACCCGTCGGGATGGCGAGGCCGGAGATGCCAGCGATATTGGCGGTGACGGTGAAAACATCGGAGAGATACATGGCGACGGGATCGTTGACCTTCTCCCCTATTTTGAACGGTGGAGTAGGCGAGACCGGAGTGATCAGGGCGTCGACTTTAGAAAAGACTGCATCAAACTCCTGTTTGATCAGGGTGCGGACTTTCTGCGCGGTTTTGTAGTAAGCATCATAATATCCGGAGGAGAGAGTAAAAGTACCGATCAGCTGACGGCGGACAGCTTCGGGAGAAAAGTGGCTTCTATTCCTGCCAAAGCGAATGCCGTCAAAACGAGCAAGATTGGAGCTGACTTCGGCTGGCTGGAGGATGTAATAGACGGCAATGGCTGCCTCGGTGTGAGGCAAACTGAGCTCGACGATATTGGCACCAGCTTTTTTGAGCAGAGAAACAGTGTCGGCAAAGTTATCTTTGACTTCGGAATTGGTGACGGGATAAATGTATTCGCGAGGAATGCCAAGGGTAATGTCTTTGAGATTTAGAAACTCAGGTGAGGACTGAAAAGTTTTTGAGCCAGAAGTGTTGGCATCATGGGGATCAGCCCCTGAAGTGACCGACAAAACTGTGGCAGAATCTGAGACATTATTGGTAAAGTGACCAACCGAGTCAAGTGATGACGACATGGCGATGATGCCATAACGGGAGACACGTCCATACGTTGGTTTCAAACCGACAATACCACAAAAATTGGCGGGTAAGCGAATGGAGCCGCCAGTGTCGGTACCGGTGCTAACAAGCACACAGCCGGAGGCGACTGCAGCAGCTGAAGCGGAGGAAGAGCCTCCGGGGGTGTAATCGGTGCCGTGAGGATTTCTGGTGGGACCGTAGTCTGAGTTCTCCCCGCTGGCGCCGTGAGCCCAGGCGTCGAGATTGAGTTTGCCTAAAGAAATCGCGCCGGCAGCTTCGAGTTTGTCGACGACGGTGGCTGAGTAGGGAGGGATAAAGCTGTCCAGAAGCTTGGCACCGGCAGTGGTACGGATACCTTTGGTCAGGAATAAATCCTTGTAGGCGATGGGGATGCCGAAGAGGGGAAGTTTGGTGATGATATCGGGGTCTGAGTCCAGTTGCTGCTGCAGTGTTTTAGCTTTCTCTAGAGCTTGATCGAAAGTGGTGGTGATATAAAGATTGAGACGGTCGTGCTGAGTTTTTGAATTGGCGATGAAGTGAGAAATCAGCTCCGGCAGGGTGGCTTTTTTGCTGGTGAGCAGGAAATGGAATTCGGTAATTGATTTAGGAGTGGTCATCGTCATTAAAGATTGCCGGGACACGGACATAACCTCGAGTAGAGTCGATAGCATTTTCCAAAGCTAGTTTTTGGGGCAGGCAGTCTTTGGTGAGGTCGTCGTGGCCGACATTGGAAAGACCGGTAACCTCACTGGTGATGTCAATCTGATCAGTAGGGATTTTTTGGAGTTGACCGATAAAACCGATGATGTCATTCAGTTGGGGGAGAAGAGATTGTTTTTGGTCGGGAGTGAGTTCCAGGTGGGCCAGGCCAGCGAGGTGGTCTAATTCTGCAGCAGTAAGCATGTCCGTATTATATCCCAAAAAATAAGGGTATAAAAAATCCCACTTGGGAGGAAGCGGGAAATGTTTTGCGATGCTTCAGTCGTCGTTCTGCTTGGCAGCGATGGCGATGAAGGCGGCTGTGGCTGAGATGGCCATGAGCGACAAGTCGAGGAGGAACTCATCAGTATCAGAGATGCTGACAATAGTGGTGCAAATGAGTGACGGAGCAGCTACGGAAAAAAAGAAGATGCTGATGAAGATAAAGAGCAGGTGAAGTTTTTTCATGATGACTCCTTTACGGGGCTATTGGGTGCTACTGAAGTTGATGATGAGTTGCACCCAGGCGGGGGCGGCGAGTGCCAATAGAGTAGAAAACAGCCGGAAAAGCAACTTCACTGTGCCGTTGTTCGCTGCCCAAGATGAATCTTCGGATATACCAAAGAAGAAATCGTGCGCCGTCATGACCACTAAAGCAGAGATCAGGTAATCCACTAGGAGCAAAAGGGCAAACGCTGCTCCCAAAAGAAAATACACTGGCCAGAGAGAGATTTCCATTTTTTCCTCTGATGAAAATGAGCTGTGGAGGAATTATAACATTATAGGAGATAAAAAACTCCCACCGGGAGGGTGGGATGGGCGAGATGAGGATAATCAGTCACGGGGCGGGTCGGACTTGAAGGCGATGGCGCCTACGAAGCAGACAAAGGCAAAGCCGAGCCCCATGTAAATATGCAGGTAATCCAGTTGTGTCGGCTCACTTGAGAGGAGAAAAAAGCCGAGAAATGAGCCCAGCAAACACAGTCCACCTAAGATTTTATAGAACGTCTCCATGGTTCCCTTTCCATAGAACTAACTCTGAATGGGATTATTTTATCACTATGGGGTATGAACGTCAAGCGAGGGTGACTTTTTTGCCGTTGTAGTCGATGGTCACGGGCTTGGTGGGGCCGATCTTTTCTTCCAGGATAAGCATGGCTAGTTCGTCCTCAATTTCGGTTTGGATGAGGCGCTTTAAGGGGCGGGCACCAAACTCGGGAGAGTAGCCTGATTTGGCCAGGTGAGACTTGAGCTTGGAGGAAAATCTGAGATCGATTGATTGTGCACGCAGACGGGAGGCAAGGCGCTCCAGCTCCAGGTCGACAATAGTGGCGATGGACTTCTGGCTCAACGGCTCAAAAATGATGGTTCTGTCGAGGCGGTTTAGGAATTCGGGGCGGAAGCGGGATTGAAGCAGCCTCCAGATCTTGTCCTGGAGCTCCTGCTGGGAGTATTTGCTGTCGGAAAGGATGTCGGAGCCAAGATTGCTGGTCATGATGATAATGGCGTTTTTGAAGTTGACTAAGCGGCCTTTGCCGTCGGTGAGGCGGCCGTCATCAAAGATCTGAAGAAAAAGATTGAAAATTTGGTCGTTGGCCTTTTCGATTTCGTCAAAAAGGATGACAGAATAAGGGCGGCGTCTGACAGCTTCGGTCAGCTGTCCACCCTCGTCGTAGCCAACGTAACCAGGGGGCGAGCCGATGAGGCGAGAAACGGAGTGACTTTCGGTGTACTCGCTCATATCGATCCTGATCAGGGCTTTTTCGTCGTTGAACATAAAGTCAGCCAGTGTCCTGGCAGTTTCGGTCTTACCAACTCCGGTGGGACCTAGGAAGAGGAAGGTGGCAATGGGTTTTTGGCCATCAGAGATGCCGACGCGGGAACGACGGATGGCATTGGCGACGGCTTTTAGGGCTTCGTCCTGGCCGACAACGCGTTTTTGAAGCTCAGCTTCGAGGTGGGTGAGTTTTTGACTCTCCGTACTGACCAGACGAGAGACAGGGATACCGGTCCAGCGGGAGACGACCCGGGCGATATCCTCGGCAGTGACTTCCAGCTGAAGCAGACGGTCCTCGGGAGCGACCCCGTCCCAGTGTTTTTGTTTGTCGACCAAAGCTTTTTCCAGCTTTGGCAGACGGCCGTATTTGATCTCAGCCGCTTTTTCCAGATCGACTGATCTTTCGGCTAATTCAAGATCGGTTTTTGCCTGATCTGTGTCTTGCTGTAATTTTGTGATGTCATCAAGTAATTGTTTTTGAGTTTTCCAGCGATGAGTGATCTGAGAAGCTAGTTCCTGTTTGTCAGCTAATTCTTTTTCCAAGGTTTCAATTCTGGCGCCGACATGGGCAGTTTTTTCTTTCCTGAGGGCGGCTAATTCGATCTCTATTTGGGTAATGCGGCGCTTGATGGTGTCCAGCGAAGACGGCAGGGAATCAATATCTATCTTGACACCACTCCCTGCCTCATCGATTAAGTCGATGGCTTTATCAGGTAGAAACCGATCAGGAATATAGCGGACTGAAAGGGTGGCGGCGGCCAGGATGGCATCATCAGAGATAGTCAAACCGTGATGCAGTTCGTATTTTTCTTTGAGGCCACGGAGGATGGCAATCGTGTCTTCAAGTGATGGCTCCTCGACTAGTACAGGCTGGAAGCGGCGCTCAAGGGCAGCGTCTTTCTCGATGTATTTTCTGTATTCATTGATTGTCGTTGCCCCGATCAAGTGAAGAGAGCCTCGGGCTAGGGCAGGCTTAAGATGTTGGCGGCATCAACTGCACCCTCTGCGCCACCGGCACCGACCAAGGTATGGAGCTCATCGATAAAGAGAATTATTTGTCCCTCAGCTTTTTCGACTTCGGCAACTATGGCTTTGAGACGATCTTCAAATTCTCCCCTGAACTTGGCTCCCGCCAAAACAGAGGCGAGGTCAAGGACGAGGAGCTTTTTATTTTTAAGCGAGTCAGGGATATCGCCACCGGCGATACGGATACTTAAGCCTTCGACCAGGGCAGTTTTGCCGACGCCGGGGTCGCCGATTAGGACCGGATTGTTTTTGGTCCGGCGTGAGAGTACCTGCATCACCCGACGGATTTCGGAGTCCCGGCCGATGACGGGATCGAGCTTTCCTTCCTTGGCTCTGGCAGTTAAATCCTGCGTGTACTTTTGCAGGACCTGATATTTTCCTTCGGCATTGGGGTCAGTCACAGGTTCGTCTTGACGCATATTAGTGATACTTTTACGTATATCTGCCTCATTAGTAACAGATTTTAAGATACTACTTTCTTGGCAGTCGGTCAAGACGAGTGCTAAAAAGAGTAATTCTTGAGTTATGAATTGATCATGCTGATCTTTGGCCAGTTTGGAAGCGGTGGAAAATAATTTTAAAAGTGTTGCTGACGGCCGCAGGTCTCCACCGCTGGTAACTTCGGGATAAGAGTTGATCAGATCGCGAAACTTTTGGGTAATGAGCGAAAGGTCAATTTTTAGGTCACTGAGGATCTGATGAGGGGTGGAGCCGGGGTCTTCTAAAAAGGCCAGTAACAGATGGGCGGGAGTGATTTCCGGATGTGAATGCTGCTGGGCGAGATTGATGGCTACAGCCAGGGATGATTGAGACCGATGAGTAAGTTTGTTGGGATCCATATTTCTAGTATATCGATGTTTATCCAGTGGTGAAGCCTTTACTGCGACCGTATGAGACGAAGCCCCCAAAGTCAAGCTTTGCTTGCTTGATGGCACAATCGACGAAGGCAGTGCCTTCGAGATCACAGGCAGTAAAATCGGTGTGATCGAGAAGCGAGTGGTCGAAAATTGCGAGTTTTAAGTTGCTGCCGGTAAATTCAGCCCAGGTGAGATTGACATGGTCAAAGACGGCCTGAGTTAGATCAGAATGTAGAAACTTTGTATTTGATAGATTAAAACGGGCCTGACGATGGTGACCATCGCGCTGGACAAAATGGGTGCCAATAAAGATACCGGATGAATAATCGCAAGCGCGGAAAAAGGTTCGAGAGAAATCGAGCTGACTTAAGCGTGATTCGGGGAAACGACAGTGGTCGAAGGTAGCGTCCTCTAGATCAGCACCGGTAAAATCACAGGTGTCAAAAAGACAGCGGGTAAAACTGGCAAAGCGATGTGTGCCACGAAATTGACAGTGGAAAAACTTTAGGTCGGTAAATTCTTTACCTTGAAGGTCGGGTGAGTTTAGGACTTTATTTTTGAACACAGATGTTAGGCCCGCAGGGCTTTGATACGCTCGGCCACAGGTGGATGCGTGTTGAAAAGTGAAGCAAACCAGCCAACTGCGTCATGACGGTTTCTGAGGGGATCAGAAAAATAGAGGTGGGCCGTCGCTTTGTTAGCCGCTTCCAGTGGCTCTTTGTCGGCGGAGATTATTTCCAGTGCTTGGGCGAGGCCCTCGGGGTAACGAGTTAGTTTGGCACCGCTGGCGTCGGCAAGAAACTCGCGTTTCCGGGAAATTGCCAACTGAATAAGTTGGGCAACGAAGGGGGCAAGCATGGCCATAATCACGCCGAGAATAAGGAGAAGTACTTGGAGTTGGCCGGAATTTCTATCATCGTCACTGGAGTGTGAAGAGCGGAGACCAAAGCGGAGAAACCAATCAGAGAGGAGGGCAACAAGACCCACCAGAACGGAAACGACGCTCATGAGACGGATGTCATAGTTTTGGACATGAGAGAGTTCATGAGCGATGACGCCTTCGAGCTGGGTCCTGTTTAGTCGGGAGAGGAGACCGGTGGTGGCGACGACCACGGCATGCTGGGGATCACGGCCGGTGGCAAAAGCATTCATGGCTGTATCCTCAATGATGAATAACTTTGGCATGGGCAGTTTAGCGGCCATAGCCAGATTTTCGGCGACAGTATAAAAGTGAAAATGTGCCTTTTTGCTAGCAGGTTTGGCCCCGGAAAGTGACAAAACAATTGAGTCGGAGAAGTAATATCCCCCCAGAGAAGACAGTCCGGAGATGATCAAGGCGATGGCGACAGCATCCAGGCCATAACCAGCGGCACGGGCAATCAGGTAGATAGCAGCCGTGATAAAAGCAAAGAAACAAGCGACAACGACGAAGCTGTTGCGTTTATTGATGGCGACGCGCTCGTACACATTAACCACGATTAAATTGACCTAATTTCTAATTACTAATTAACCTAATTAAAGGTTAATTTTAGGAGATTTAGTTTCTGACTCGGCCACTTCCAGATGAGTACCGGACATGGGCGTGGAGAGGCCGGATTGCTTGGTCATACCAAAGAGAGTACCGACCAGAGATGAGGGGATGGTAACCAGCATCTGGTTGAAGTCCTGAGTTAGGTCGATGACGGTCCTCCTGGCATACATGAGTTTGTCAGCGGTGTCGCGAAGTTCGTTCATGAGATTGCCAACGAGCTCGGCGGATTTGATTTCAGGATTGGACTCAACCAGTATTTGTATCTTTGGTAAGACGGCAGAAACTTGTTCCTCCGCAGCATCCAGAGCCTTGGCTGTGCCCGACTTGACGGCAGTCTCGACGGCCTTTCTGGCAGAGGTAAGTTCCTCAAAGATGCCTTTTTCGTGTTTTAGAAAACCCTTAACGGAATTTTCCAGATTAGGAATCAGATCAGCTTGGCGTTTAAGCTGATTGCCGATTTCCTGGATGCTGGCTTCGATTTGAGTTTTTATGGTAACAAAGCGGTTGTAAGTCGCGATGAGGTAGGCGGCAATGGCCAGGACGGCGATAACAATGATGGCGAGAATAGGCATGGTGTTTAGGAATTTTTGGTAACTCCTAATAGTATAGCGCGAAAGTGCAAGTAAGGCAGGGTGTTGGCGATGTTGCTCGGGGAGGCCCAGCCACGGCGGGCGGCGGTGACACCATAAGACATGAGCTCCATATGGTCCGCAGCATGGCTGTCGGTGTCGATAATCAGACTGACTCCGGCTTCAATGGCTGGTTTAATCAGGTTGTCAGGAAGGTCTAGGCGATCAGGACAACTGTTTATCTCCAGGAGTTTGTGGTGTTTGACACAAAAAGTGAAGAGTTCGTCGAGATGGTAGCTTAATCCATCGCGCTGGTTGAGCAATCGACCGGTTGGATGGCCGAGAATTTTCGCCTTAGGATGGGACAAAGCTTTCAAAATCCTAGAGGTTGCTGCATCAATGTCTTGGTTGAAGCGGGAGTGAACGGAAACAATGGCATAATCGAGTTGTTCCAGAATGTCGTCGTTTACAGCCAGGGTGCCGTCGCTTTTAATGTCCACTTCGAGGCCGGTGAAAACTTTAGAAAGATTTTTGTGTTTTTTTTCAAGAGAGTAAATAGATTGTTCTATAGACTGTTTGCGCCTTTTTACATAGTCTAATCGCTTTTTGGCACTGATCTGGGATTGACGTGGGTTATGGTCAGTCAAGCCAATGTATTGGTAACCGAGACTCTTAGCTTTGAGAAGTAAGTCCGCAACCGTATCGACACCCTGGTCGTGGCTAGTGGCGATGTCAATATCGGTGTGGATATGGAGATCACCTTTGATATCTGTCAGTTTCACTAACCCCGGTAGTTGGTGGTTTTGAGAAGCCTCTATCTCTCCTAAGCCCTCGCGAAGCTCAGGGGGGATATAGTCGAGCTTCAAATACTGATAGAAATCAGTCTCGGTTTTAAAAGTATAAAGCTGACCTTTGTCTTTGATCCCGTTTTCTGACAAACTCATGCCAGCTTCGACCGCACGGGAGCGAAGCTGGATATTGTGGAGCTTGGAGCCGGTATAGTGCTGGAGCAGACTCCCCCATTGGTCAGGGTATTGCGTTTTGACATCGACTTGGAGACCAGATTGGTGAACAAACATGGTGGTTTTGTCTCCACTACTGATGACCTGTTTAATTTCTTTCCAGGAAAGTAGGTGCTTGGTGAGTGCTGCTGGATCCCGGGTGGAGACGGCGATGTCAATATCACCGATGGTTGCTGATCTTCTCCTCAAGCTACCTAAGGTCTCAGCTTCCAAACAGTCCGATGATTTTTTCAGGTAGTTGATTACTCTCGAGGAGAGATCCAGGGCAAGCGGGAGCAGTAGCCGCTTTTTGGGAGCGTGTAAGGCCTTTTCTAGGCCTAGTGACAGATCTGACTCAGATTCGGTGCCAAACCCGGGTATTTTTTGAATTTTATGAGCTTTAATGGCTGCCTTTAAAGTATTCAGAGCGGTGGAATCATCATCTAGGAGGAGAACTTTTGCTAGCTTGTAAGCTTTTTTGGGACCAACTCCGGAGATATTAAGAAGAGGAAACATTCCTTGGGGCACTTTGGTGAAGAGAGCGTCGAATTCCTTGACTTTGCCAGTAGTGAACAGCTCTTCCAGGTGTTCCTGGATGCTTGTACCGACACCGGGGATGGTATCCAGTTGGTTTTCCTGCCAGAGTTCTAGGACTGATGAAGCGGTGTGTTCGATGGAAGCGGCGGCATTTTGATAGGCACGAGTACGAAAGAAATCTCCTCCTGTAGCGGTGAGTACGGCCGCGACTTTGTCAAACAAGGTGGCAAGCTCGTGGTTGGTGAACTGATGGTTCATGTGTTTATGGTAGCAAAGAATTGAATTTTCTAGTAAAATACGCGTGCGAGGGGTTGTAGCTCAGCTGGTTAGAGCGCTTGCCTGTCACGCAGGAGGTCGCGGGTTCGAGCCCCGTCAATCCCGCAATATAGTTTTATGAGTTTTTTGTCCATATGCTGGTGCGGTGTCTAGATCTTGCATTGATGGTGTAAAGTATGGCCATGGAAATAGAGAGTGCTGGCGAAAAGTCAACTGAGAAAAGGGAGAATCTGGGGCGTGCGGGTAAACTGATAGTGATAGCTGGCAGATCGGGCTCGGGTAAGGACTACTTAATGGACCTGATGCTCAATTGTGATACTGCTCGGGAAAGAGAGGTGGGGCGGGTGGTGACGTGTGCAAGCAGGACTCCGAGGAACGGCGAGCAACACGGTGTCGATTACTACTTCATTACCCAGGACGAATTGTTTGCATTACATGAGCAAGGCGAGTTGGTCGAGGAACCGGTGGCTACGGGCTCATCGTTTAAAGGAACGACAAAGAGCGAGTTGTCGCGGGTGCTGGAAGGCTATAATTTAGTCTGGAGAATCGATCTGAGCCGAGCAGCAGATGTAGCAGGTGGAGATTTTTTTGATCGTCTGTTTGATAAGGAGACGGCGGTGGTAATGAGGCTGTCAACGGTGGTAATCTTGGTTGATGTTGACCAAGAGACGTTGATAAGAAGGAGACAGAGCCGTGATGGTGATCTGTATGACGAAAAAGAATACGAAGAAAGAGACAGACAGGAATTGCAGATTTTGGCTGAATTTGGGGATAAATTCAACCATACTATAGAAAACAGGGATGATGAGACTGAACAAACGAAAAAAATGCTAGAGGAATTGTTATGTAGTTTTCTAGATTAATCACTTGACGAGGGGCAAATGTATGTATAGGATAACTGATAGTTACATGCATAGGTATAAAAAATGGAAAAAACTCTAAAATCATTATTGAAGGTGTTGAAGATGAATGAGGAAACAGTGAGTATGATCTTGGGAGCCATGGTGGTGATTGTGGTCGGAGTAGTGGCTTTCAATTATTTTTCCAAAAACACCACGGGGGTAATCACTCCTGACGGAGCCAAGACAGAAATCAAGGTTGGCGATGGTGGTGAGGTAATAACCGAGGGCGAGGTGACTGAAGTTCCTAGTACCTATAAAGTACAGAAGGGTGATGACCTGTGGAAGATTGCTCTCAAGTTTTATAAGTCTGGATATGCGTGGACGGAGATTGCTAAAGCAAATAAACTGAGTAACCCTGGCGCGATTGAAGTCGGTCAGGAATTGACGATGCCCTCGATTCAACCGAGTGGAACTATCGCGGTAAAACCGGCAGAAGAGCTACAGAAAGTTGAACCTGTGAAAACTATCGAAGGTGAAAAATACACAGTGGTTAAAGGTGATAGTCTGTGGAGTATTGCCGTGCGAGCCTATGGAGACGGCTATAAATGGACTGACGTCTATGCCGCTAACAAGACAATCATCGGTACAAACCCAGGATTAATTTACTCTGGCACCGAACTCATCATCCCCGGAGGCAAGTAAAGAGACTTGCTTATATGGAGCCGAGGGTGAGAGTCGAACTCACGGCCCGCGGTTTACGATACCGCTGCTCTACCAACTGAGCTACCTCGGCGAGAATTAGATAATTGCTATTTTAGCATCTCTTGCGCTTGTGACCTACCATAAAGTTGGGTGTATACCTCCAAAGCGTCTGCCTGTTTTAGTGATTGGAAAGGCGTTTTCTTCGTGAAACTGGTGTGAAAAAGGTTTTTGATGGCCGTGGGATCGTCATCGCCGGCGAGTCGGTTTTTTGAGTAGATGCCGCATTTTGTGCAGTGGTGGATGAGACAAAGTTCACCGAGCTTACTCCCGTCTTTGGATTTAAATGATAGAGCTACGGGCTCCATGACTCCTCCACAGCTGGCCCGCCGGTCACCAGGGGTGCCTTGGTCCAGATGAAGCGAGTAAAGACAGTGTGGGCAATGATTGCGATGCTTGGTGCCGACAGCGACTAAGGAGACGGCTTGGCCACAATGAATACAGGTGAATTGCATAGGTGAATTATAGACGAAGATCAGTGATGGTGAGTTGCGAGCGCAGAGCTCACCATCGAGTTAAATTTATGAAGCTAACGCCATTGGAATTTGGCGTGACAGGTGCCGTCATCATCACCATCGCCCCAACCTCCATAAAAGCATCTGGCCCAGATATCTTCGCCTTCGAAAATACCGCTTTCTAGCATGGTGGGAGAGGTGAGGAAGATGTTGACGGGGTGTTCCC
>Ga0156478_105_pt1 | contig 16020 bp, 16 predicted proteins | sample RifOxyB1_FD_110625 | JGI IMG/M metagenome (GOLD analysis project Ga0156478, IMG submission 110625) | Candidatus Collierbacteria bacterium RIFOXYB1_FULL_49_13 | reverse complement strand
TCGCTGAGACAATAATGGAGGGAGTAAGACTGGAGCGGGATGCTGATGCGGAAGGATTTTTTGCCAGAAGTAGCGGCGTGGAATCACTACCGACACAGGGCAGTGGCGTCGTCTACAGTCCGGAATTGAGGTACACTAGAATTGATGATGATCAAATGCAAGTCTCCGTGGAGGTGTCTTGGAATGTCGGCAGCGGCCAGATGCACGTGCGTGAGGAATCGAGCTTTAACCGCTGGCAATGACCCCTCAGGCCTTAGCGTAATGGAATTGGTGATCGCCATAGGGGTTTTGGGGATATTGATCGGTGCTTCAGTGGGACTGTTTACCCGATTAATGCGGGGGGTGAATATAACTGATAGCCTGATAGAGACGGAAGATAGTGCTCAGGTAGTGGTAGCTTTGCTGGACAGAAACATCAAGAGTTCCAGAGAAGTGGTGAGTGTAGGTGGATCGAACTGTCCGGGCAGTGGAAATACACTGGTGCTGCGGATGCTGGACGGGGGGTTACTGACTTACAGTCTGAGTGACGGACAGATTGCTTCAAATGGTGCGGTGATCTCGACACCTAAGGTGACGATCACTAATCTGCAATTCAGCTGCCTGAATGATGGGGATGTGGTGACACAAGTAAACATTGAGTTTGATGCTGGGTATCAAGAGACAGAGTCGAGCATAATATCGGTAAAACATTATAGTAATCAAGTGGCTGTAAGAAATTTGTGATAATTGTTATGATCAGTCTATGACGCATGAGAATCGGGAATCCGGACAAGTGGCATTGATGGTGATTTTGGTGGTACTGGTGATCTCGGTCGTGGTGCTTTCGGTGGCAGGAAGATCTGTGACTGAGGTGCGGGTGACTTCGACAGAAGAAGATGCTGCCAAGGCTTTGAGGCTAGCTGAGGCAGGCGTAGAGGAGGCACTCCGGTCTTTGTCGGCAACTGAATTTAGCAGTGAAATCGGTGACGGGAGTTATAGTGTGACAGCCACGCAGGAGGGGGCTCTGGGTGTAGTCAGCGCGGCTCCGGTGGCCGAGGGAGATGTACTGGAGATAACGCTCGTGGGTGTCGGTATTATGCCTACCAGTGTTGATCTGTATTGGGGTGATAAGTCGGATGCTGAGCAAACCGCAGCGAGTACGATGGCGGCCGTAGAAGTAGCGGTGTACAACAATACAGCGGGAACGATGAGCGTCCGGCACTTGGCCTTTGATCCTGAAGCGAACAGGCGCACGAATACAACTAAAATGACTGCCCCGACAGCTAACCCGGGAGTATATGAAGGGGTGAATTACCTGGCCAAGGCGAATGTGCCTTTGCAGGCTGGTGATACCCAGGTAAGAATCAAGACGGCATACGGAAGAGCCCTGATGGCAGTAAAGCCCTTGCCTGACGGGACGATAATCCCGACGCAGCAGTTTAGAGTAGTTTCCCAGGGTGAAGTCGGTGGTGAGACAACCAGAGCTGTGGAAGTGACCAGGAGCAACCCGATGCTCCCCGGCATCTTTGACGCGGTGCTGTATTCGGGCGGAGCGATCAGCAAATAGGCAATCGCTTATGTTAAGATGGGTTTATGTCTGCCCAGATAGGGATTGATTTAGGTAATTCGAGTTTCAAAGCGATAAGAACAAACGGAAATAAGGTAGAAGCTATCGGTCTGGTGGTTAATCCTGTGGGAAAGATCGTGGCGGAGACTGATGCAGAGATGGTGAAACTGGCTGAGACAATGAAGAAGCTAATGACGGAAGTGGGAATGACAGCCGGGCAAGCGAAAATAACTCTGACTGATAGCCTGACCTACTCCAGAGTAATCTCGATGCCGGTATTGTCTAACGCTGAAGTGGCTTCGGCGATACATTGGGAGGCAGAACAGTATATCCCGATGCCTCTGGAAGAAGTGGAGCTGTCTTTTGATGTATTGAGTCGGCCGGATAAAAAAACCGGACAGGAGAGAATGGATGTCTTTTTATTGGCTTGCCCTAAGAAAGTGATTGCCAGTGTATTAAATATGTGTGCCAGAGTCGGATTGGAGCCGACGATAATCGAGACAGAGATGGTGTCTGCAGCACGAGCGATGATCGCCAAGAAGATCCTGATGGGTGCGAGTATGATTTGCGTTTGTGGTGCTAGCTCGGTGACTCTGGGCTTGTTTAAGGGGGATGTGTTGACTTTTGTGTACCGCTTGAGCGGTGGAGGTATGGCGATGACCCGCGCGATCTCGACAACGCTACAACTCTCGATGAGTCAGGCGGAGACATACAAACATTCATACGGGGCGGCGGGAAATGTGCTGGAGGGGAAGCTGGCAGCAGCGATGGCACCGGTGCTCAACGGGATGATAGATGAAATGAAACGGGCACAAAGCTATTACCAGCAACAAGTAGTCGGGGGTAAGATCGAAAAAATCATTTTGTGCGGAGGGGTGGCCTTGATGCCTGGTTTGGTACAACTACTGACAGACAGATTGGGCGCGGAGGTGGTTTTGGGTGATGCCCTGGCGGGCATGGAGGTCGGGGCTGCCTGGAAACGATTAGCACCTGTATTTGCTGGTGCAGTAGGAGTGGTATCTTAAAGTGAGGCTAAAAGTTGATTTGATTCCCAAAGGTACGATCAGGATTGCCCAGACAAATAGGCTGATTAAGCGCATGAAGCTGGTGGCTTATGCCTTGGTGGCTTGTATGATAGCAGCGGTGGCGGTGTTGGTGCTGGTACGCGGAGGGCTGGAAGTGAGATTGGCAGCAGTCAAACGTGAGGTGGCGGTGGTGGACGAACAACTGTCTGAGTTGAAAGACAGGGAAATGCAGCTGTCATATGAGAGCCTAATTCTAAGTAAGGTAGCGCTAATCGTGTCGCAGCGGAAGGATTTTCGCCGGATAATAAGTGACGTGTACAGTTTACTGACCGCTGATACATGGGTGGACGCTCTGTCCTTTACGGATGATGGTGTGCTGATGACTTATAAAGCTGACGGAGTCGGATCATATAGGAAGCTAGATCTGGTACTAAGTCAGCTGTCAGGGGATAAAATCGATTGGTTGGAGTCGGTGAAGATTAATCAGGTCAGTAGGGCCTCAAATGCTGTCTACTCGATCAATGTGGACATGGGGATTATCAAGACAAAATCGGGAGAGGCAAAGAAGTAAGAATTATGGAAGACAATAAGCAGAAAGTCGGTAGTAACGAAATCAGTTCCGTGATGGGTATCAACTTGGGTGTAACTTTTGATAAACGGATATTGTCGTGGCTGGCAGCAATCGCGGCTGAACTAGTGGTCGCGGCGGTGGTAATATTTGTGTTTTATCTGCCTCAGATGACGGAGTGGGAGAAATTGAATAAGGAGATAAAGAAGCAGGAAACACTGTTGGAATCCAAGAGAGATAAGGTGAAAATGATTTCTGACTTGGAAGCGGTGATAGGAGAGGCCGAGGATACCCTAGAGTTGGCACTACCACCGAATAAGGATATTGGTCTCTTGCTGGCCTCTTTGCGCCAACAATCAGCCCTGGTTGGGGTGAGAATCGATACTTATGCATTAAATCCGGGCGAGGTGTCCACGGCGGAGAACAAAGCAAAAAATAATAAGAATGCGGAGATAGACAGTGGCTTACCGATAGAACTGACGGTCAGCGGTCAAATAGATAATCTAAGGCGATTTCTGGATATAGTGAACACATCTCTACCGATAAAAAAGGTGGACAATGTCCAGGTGGTGAGCAGCGAGGATCGGCAACAGACAAAGCTGAAGCTGGAGATGGTGATGTACTTTATGCATCGGGATGAAAAACAAGTGGAGAGTAACCCCTTACGGATGTTTACACAGGGTGAGATGGACCTACTGCGGTCTCTGTCCGGATATGCCAGCTATAACCAACAAAGGGACGCTGTAGACGTCCCTCTGGGTAATAACGATTTGTTTGGGATGTAGTCTCCCCTACTCTTGGGTTACTCTTCGGCTTTTACTTCGGTATCGACATCTGATGGAGACGGGATATCGATGTCTCCGGCGATGGAGTTGTCTGCCTCGGGTGCGGAGCTGGGTTTGTTTTCTTCCCAGACATCAACGCGAACACGGATGCCTTTTTTGATGGCAATAATTTTGGCTAATTGGCGAATGGCTTTAATGACTTTACCAGACTTACCAATGACCCGACCCATGTCTTCCGGGTCGACTTTGATCAGGTAGACAGTGGCCTCAGCATCCTGACTTTCCTGGATCTCTACCGCTTCTGGGTGATTGACAATGTTGGGGACGATGTATTCAAGCAGTTGTTTCATGAGAGTTTTTTTACTAACTGTTTAACTGTAAGCGTCGGTTGGGCGCCTTTGGCTAACCAGTCGGTGTAACTTTGTTTATTAATAATTAATTGATTTTTCGGATCATGAGGATCGTAAGATCCGAGTAACTCGACCACGCGGCCGGAGACCTTGGATTTACCTTCGGCGACCACAATACGGTAGAAGGAGAGATTTTTGCGGCCGGTACGTACTAGTTTGATTTTCAGCATAGGGAGATTATATCAGTCTTGTGGCCGTGATTCAAGCACGGTGGGGTTGGTGAGGGCGGTGGCGGCGGCCTGCTGCTGGGCGGTTTGTTTGTTTTTACCCTGGCCGGTGGCGAGGAGGGTGGTTCCGTTGTATACCCCCACAGTGAAGAGACGCTCGTGGTCAGGTCCGGTGGCGGACAGGGTTTGGTAAATGGGGCTGGTAAAGCCTCGCTCCTGAAGCTTTTCCTGGAGCAGGGACTTGGGGTCTTTGAAATTGGAGCTTTCGAGGAATTTGGTGTTGGGATCGATCAGGATCTTGTGGATGAACTGGCTGGCGGCTTGGTATCCCCCATCCAGAAAGATAGCGCCGATCAAACTTTCAAAGGTGTCGGCCAGGAGTGAAGGGTTGGTACGGCCGCCGGATTTTTCCTCACCCTTGCTCATCAGTATGAACTCTCCAAGGTGAATATTGGTGGCAGCAGCAGCCAGGGATTCGGTCCTGACGATGGCTGAGCGAGCGGCGGTGAGCTCACCCTCGGGAGAGCTGGGCCGCTGTGTATAAAGATAATGGGTGATAACCAGCTCTAAAACAGCGTCACCTAAAAACTCAAGGCGCTCGTTTGACTGCTTTTGGGAGGATTCGTTTAGATACGATCGGTGCGAGAGAGCGGTGGTAAATAAGTCCGGATCAGTGAAACGGTAGGCAATCTCGGGCTGAAGTTTATTCTGTAGGGCTAGCGGTGACATCATCTGTTTTGGGTTTTTCTGATTGAAGCTCGATATCCTTGTCGCGGCCGGTTTGCTTTAAGGCGGAGGCTAATACTCCGTTGATAAATGAACCGGAGGAGGCTGAACCGTAGCGCTTGGCGATCTCTATGGCTTCATCGATGATAACTTTGGGCGGGGTTTTCTTTTTATAAAGAAATTCGTAGACAGCTTGACGGAGGACACTAAGATCGAGGCGATTGATCTGGGACAGCGGCCACTCAGGAGCGCAGGCGGTGATGATCTGATCAATTTGCTCCAGGTGGTTAAGAACTCTCTGGGCACGGATGGAACTCCGGGTTAATTTCTGGGTAAAAGTGTAACCAAAAAGACTCTTGACGGCTTTGATGCGACGTAGGTGGCGAGGATCGTTATGCTTTTTCAAGAGAATAAGTTAATTGGCAGATAGTTTTCGTTTGTGGGTCTTCCGAGTCAGATCCATATCCTGGAGACGACGTTTGAACTCTGCCAGTCTAACCGCCCAGCGACGACCGCCGCGAGCTGTAGAAAATTTGCGTTTGGGTGTAGGAGCCATGGGTATATTTTAATTGTTTGAGGTTAAGTTTGCAAGTTGATGGACGGGGGAATATTGACGACCAGTGGGTGTGTAGGATGGTGAGACATGAGGTCTACTGCTGCCGACTGGGCTTTCTTGGAAAGTGATCGGCTCCAGAATTCTGTCAGATGGGTATGGAGATGACCGCTTTGGTGGGTGCCAAAAAGGCTCCCCGCTCCCCTGAGCTTCAGGTCAAGACGGGCAAGGGCAAAGCCGTCGGTGGAGTTTTCGAGGTGCTTTAGGCGGGAGATCTGATCTCCGTCGGCATGGCCGCTGGCAAAAAGGAGACAGTAACCCTGTTCGACTCCCCTACCCACCCGGCCACGGAGCTGGTGAAGCTGGGACAGACCGAAGTGTTCGGCTGATTCAATAACCATGATATTGGCGTTTTTGATGTCGATGCCGACCTCGATGACGGTGGTGGAGACGAGGATGTCGAGGCGTTTTTCCTGGTAGTCCTGGATGACAGCTTGCTGATCTGCCTTTTTTAGCCGGCCGTGGAGTAAGCCGACACGGAGGCGGGGGAAGACGGTCTTTTGGAGCAGCTGGTGGAGACGGGTGGCGGATCGGGTGGAGCCAGCGTCTGCCTCGCCCTGAGGATCGATGGCCGGACAGACAAAGAAGACTTGGACGTGGTGCTGGTGAATCTCCTGACCAATCCAGGTATAGGCAGCAGCACGCTTGGCTTCAGGGACTAACCAGGTCTTGATAGGTTTCTTCTGTGCCGGCAGGGTCTTTATGTTACTAATGTCCAGGTGGCCAACCAGAGAGAGAGCGATAGTCCGGGGGATGGGTGTGGCTGACAGAGTCAGGTGGTGAGGGGTGTGAGTTTTGCTGACAAAGAAATTTCTTTGTAAGACACCGAAGCGTTGCTGCTCGTCGAGGACGACCAACCCGACTGAAGATAAATCAGTCTGGTATTTGGGGAGAAGCAGGGCGTGAGTGCCAATAAGGAGTGGGGACAAGGATTTAGGAAAGGCACCAGAAGTGATGAGAGTCGGCGTAATGGAAAAGGGGGAAAGGAAACGACTGAAGGTCTGGCAGTGCTGTGAGGCGAGAATCTGAGTGGGCGCCAGGACAAGGACGCGAAGACCGGCGTTGATGGCTTGAAGCGCCGCAGCAACAGCAATGATGGTCTTACCTGAACCGACATCCCCCTGGATCAGACGATTGGCGGGGAAATTTTCGGCTAGATCAGTGTGGACTGCAGAGATAGTTTTGGACTGATCGGGCGTGAGGGAAAAAGGCAATGAATCCAAAAACTGTTGGTGCAATTTCGTATCAGTGAGGATGGGGAGGGTGGGTAACTGTTGCCAAGCACGTTTGGTTTTTTGGAGCTGGAGGTGGAGTGTGAGCAGGTCATCGAAGGCAAAACGGGTTTGCGCGATATGCAGATCGGATGGATTTTGGGGGAAGTGGATGTGGGAGTAGGCGGTGCCCAGTGAAGCCAGCCGGTACTGGGAGATGATGGATGGGGGCAGAACCTCGGGCAGGTTGGTGGAGGCAAGGGCCAGATGGATTTTATGCCGGAGCCATTTGCCGGAGAGTCCTCCGGTGAGCGGGTGAAAAGGGACGATCCTGTTTGTATGGAGGGTTTGGGCAGTCGCCGGCTCCTGGAGAAGCGGAGTGACGAAGTAGGTCGAGTCTTTAGTGGTACCGACAAAGAAAAATTCTTGGTCAGGTTTAAGAGTGGAAAGGATAAACGGCTGGTTGAACCAGGTGAGGGTGAGAGTGCCGGTATGATCGCGGATGACGATCTTCTGCATGGTTTTGCCCGCCCGTGTGCGGAGGGAGGTGCCGGAGACAACTGTGGCTCGAAGACAAAAAGTGGAGTAAGGCCTAAGGGAAGAGATATTGGTGGGCTGGGAGAAGTCGAGGTATTTTCGAGGAAAGTGATTCAGTAGGTCACCGACGGTAACGGCGCCAAGTTTCTCCAGGAGCTTTTGGTACGAAGGACCGATCCCAGGGATAGTGGTGACAGGATCAGAGGTGAGCATGGCTACTGAGACAGGTAGGGTAAAAAGGGAAGAAAGGATGAAGCCAGGAGTATCAGCGAGGAGACGATGATAACAAAGGTATAGATTTTTCTGGTTCTGCGGTTGAGTCTCATCGAGCTTTAAGACGATAGTGTTTCAATTTACCAACTTTGAGGATGGCGTCCTGAACGGGAACAACAAAATCGAGGTCGGTGATCTTTGTCCCACTCAAGGAAACGCCTGACTGGCGAATAAGAGTCTTGGCGGTACTGCGGGAGGAAGCGGCTTGAAGGTCGACCAGGAGGTCAAGCAGCGGTATACTCTGGGCCAAAGGAATTATGGGCGCAGCTTCGGGTGTTTGTTTTTGCGAGAAAGTGCGTTCGAAGTCCGCCTGAGTAGTGTCTGCAGTAGCTGAATCAAAAAGCTCGGAGACGATGGTGTGTGCCAGGAGCTTTTTGGCGGTGAAAGGCTGAAGATCCTCGGGTATCTGATCGAGAGGCATATCAGTGCCGTAGATGAAGTACTCATTGATCAGGTCGTCGGAGATGGACATAACTTTACCAAAGATATCGGCCGGCTGATCGTCCAGCCAGATGGCATTGCCCCAGGATTTGCTCATCTTTCTGCCGTCGGTGCCGGTGAGGAAACCATTGGCAATAATGAAGGATTCTTTGTTGCGTAAATCTTTCTGAAGCAGTCTGCCTGCCTGCATATTGAAAATCTGGTCAGCGCCACCCAGCTGAATATCGGTATCGAGATAGTAAGAGTCATAGCCCTGCATGACGGGATAGAGTGTCTCATGTAGTCCGACTTTGGTGCCGGACTGAAGCCGCTTTTTGATCAATTCCCGATTGACGAAGTCCCCGGTGGAAAAATGCTGGGTGAGCTTGACGATGTCGGTAAAGGTGAGCTGGCGCAGCCAATCTGAGTTATGGACTACGGTAATGGTGTCGAAGTCGAGGATCTTTGATGCCTGCTGTTTGTAGGTTTGGAAATTGTGGTTGATCTCCTCCTCGGTCAGAACCGGGCGCTCTTTATCTTTGTCTGAGGTATCACCGATGAGGGCGGTAAAATCGCCGATAAGGAAGTAAACATGGTGACCTAAGGAAGCCAGCTTTTTAAGCTTTCTCAGCGGGAAAGCGTGGCCGAGGTGAATCTTGGTAAAAGTGGGATCGATGCCAAGATAAATGTTGAGTTTTTTGTCGCTTTTGAGAAGCGATTCGAGGGCTTGACGGTTGGGGACAATGTTTAGCACTCCCCGATCAAGTATGTCTGTAATGAGGGTTTGATTGGCCATAGGGTTATTATACCTGATAGCTTTAGGGTACAATTTAGGTATGTACGGAAGAAACAGCTGGGTGAGGAGATTTAGGCGCAGGCCGAATCTTAAGTTGCCCAGGATGGATATGGTGCTGATGGTGAAACTCTTGGTGGCCATGATAGCCCTGGGGGTAATCGTCGTGTTGGGGGGATTTGTCTACATATCTAAGGGTCTGCCCGACCCGAACAGCGTGGTGCGAAAAGAAGGTTACTCAACCCAGATATTAGACCGAGAGGGGAAAACGGTACTCTATCAGGTGTACGAAAGCGAGAATAGGACATTTACTCCCCTAGCGGAAATGCCAGAGTACCTGAAACAAGCGACGATCGCCGTAGAAGATAAGGATTTTTATAAACACAGTGGTTTTGACCCTCTATCGGTACTGAGGATAGTCAAGAATGTGATCGTCAAACGGAGATTGATCGGTGGCTCGACTCTGACCCAGCAGCTGGTCAAGAATGCTTTGCTCTCAAATGAGAGAACGATCACCAGAAAGATAAAGGAACTAGTGCTAGCAATAGAGATAGAAAGAAAATTCAGTAAGGATGATATCTTGCAGATGTATCTAAACGAGTCGCCATATGGCGGTACGGCCTGGGGAATCGCGGCAGCAGCGGAGACCTACTTTGGTAAGAAACCAAGTGAACTGAGTCTAACTGAAGCGGTGATACTATCGGGGATGCCGCAATCACCATCCCGATTTTCTCCTTATGGAAAGAACCCTCTGGCATATGTAGCCAGAGCCACAGATGTGGCCAGAAGGATGAGAGAGGACGGCTACATAACCAAGGAACAGGAGAAAGAGGTGGTGGGGAACTTAACCAATGTCGGATTTACCAAAAAAGGGAATTCAATTAAGGCACCGCATTTTGTGATGTATGTAAAGGAATCCCTGGAAGAAATGTACGGGGAGAATATGGTGGAACAGGGTGGGCTGCGAGTGATCACAAGCCTAGACTACGAGTTGCAAGAAAAAAGCGAGGAAATCGTGGCAGAGGAAATCGATAAAGTGGCTGGACCGATGCATATCACTAATGGTGCGGCGATGGCGATGGACGCAAACAATGGTGAGATTTTGGCGATGGTGGGGTCAAGAAACTTTTTTGATAATGAGCACGACGGGCAGGTGAATGTAGTAATGTCCAAAAGACAGCCGGGGTCAGCGATAAAGCCGGTGACTTACGCAGCCGCGTTTGCCAAAGGCTTCTGGCCAGGGATGGCGATCGCTGATGTGGTGACCGATTTTCCTTCTGGAGATAGCGATAAACCGTACCGGCCGGAGAATTATGATGGGAAGGAACATGGGTTGGTGACTTTGCGCAGTGCTCTGGGCAGCTCTTTAAACGTGCCGGCAGTTAAGGTGTTGGCATTGGTGGGACTCAAGGATACTTTGAAGCTAGCATATGACATGGGTTTTGATTCACTGGAGCCGACAACGGAAAACATGCGACGGCTAGGTTTGTCAGTGACTCTGGGCGGCGGCGAGGTCAGGCTGCACGACTTGGTGAGCGGATATGCCAGCTTTGCTAACAGGGGCATAAGGGTAAAACCAGTAGCGGTGTTGAAGGTATTCGACAAAAACGGAAAAGTAATATATGAAAACAAGAAGGTGGAGGGGGCCAAGATCATGGACGAAAAAGTGGCTTACTTGATTAACTCGGTGTTGTCGGATAATAGTGCAAGGCTGTTAACCTTTGGAGAGAACTCGCTACTTAATATGCAGGGTCGAAATGTGGCAGTGAAGACAGGGACAACTAATGATAAGCGGGATAACTGGGCGGTGGGCTGGACCAGAAATGCGGTGGTCGGAGTTTGGGTCGGAAATAATGATAACTCACAGATGAAACAGGTGGCTTCGGGTGTGTCCGGTGCCTCCCCTATCTGGAGGAGAATGATGCTTGCTGCAGTAGAGAAATATAAGGATCCGGTATTTGAAAGACCGACAGGTGTGGATGAGGTGGAACTGGATGTGATATCCGGATACCCGGCCCATGATGGCTGGCAGTCAAAGAAGGAGGTGGTGATCGCCGGAACGATCCCTCCGGTAGATGATCCGATCCATAAATATATAGAGGTCTGCCGAAGTGATGGCAATAAGCTGGCCTCAAGTGTCCAGATCGCCCAAGGAGATTATGAGAAGAAGGAGGTAATCGTAATCAAGGAGAACGATCCGCTGAATGAACCGAGCAATAAATGGCAGGAAGCAATCGACACCTGGCTCGGGACACAAAACGACAGTCGCTACAAAGTCCCGACAGAATACTGCACTGAGGTAGTGGGGGTGCATGTCGAGATACTGTCCCCGCACGATAGGGTGCGGGTGGATAGTAATGACATCAAGGTGGAGGCAACGGCTGTATCGGATAAAAAGATCGAGTGGGTGGATTTGTACCTGGATGGTAATAAAGAGTTGCGCTGGACGGAACGACCGTATAGCAAGTCCTTCACTCTGGAAAATGGGATACATACACTGCGGATTGTGGCACGGAACGAAGCCGGTGTGGAAAGCGACCGAGTGCATCAATTTGGAGTGAACAGTGACTGGCAAGAGGCGACGCCTACACCAACTCCGACAGAGACGGTAACACCTTAATTAAACCTCTCCCTGACCCTCCCCTTCGCAGGGGAGGGAAGGTAATTTAGTTGATTTTCGAAGCGATTTGGGCAAGAAGTGAGTCGATTTCTTTTTTGGCGATGCCGGAGGGCCGGTAAAGTTGAATCCGGAAGGTGTGTTTGTCCTGGTGTGAGTAGAGATAGACAACTTCATAAATCGCCGGATCAAAACTGTTTAACTGATCAAGTAAATCGGAGACGGGTTTTTTAGAACTGATGGTAATGTCTCTGACCGGCGGAGTAGAAAGAGGAATGGGCTTAAAGGTCAGATTTCTAGGAAGGAGTGTGGAGAGAAGGGCTGAGTTTACTTCCATGGCCAGAACCGGCTGATTTATAGATAGCTTGAGACAAGTTTCAGGTTTAATCTGGCCTAGGTAGCCGACGACTTGACCGCTGACCGAGACTTTAAGCGAAGTCGCGGTGAAGGTGTGGTGGGGGCCGGCAGGTGAGAAAGTGGGGTGGAGGTGGAGCCTCTCAAAAAACACGTCGAGCAGACCCTTGAAGTGGAGATAATCAACGCCGAGACTGACTACTGCAGTGGTAGATATTTCTTGGGGTAGTTTTTCTGCAGGCAAATATATATTTGCCAATTCAAATAATTGAAGTGGAGGCTCAGATTTGCCAAGATTTACCGAAAGAGACTGTAAAAGTGAGGGAATGAGAGAGGCACGCAGGTATTGATATTCCTCAGATAAGGGATTTGACAAAGAAATCAAGTCGGTGGTCTTATGCCCGGAAAGGGCGACTAGCTGGGAGGAGACGAGTGAGTGGTTGTATACTTCTGTGAATTGAAGTGAAGTGAGAAGGTGCTTGATATTCACTTCATCATTTAAAAGCGGAGAGGTGGAAGTAGAGGGTAATGAGGAAGTGGGAAGAACCGAGGGTAGACGGAAATAACCGTAAACTCGGGTGATCTCCTCAATAATATCTTCGGGCATGGAGATGTCAAAACGCCTGAAAGTGGGGACAGTAATCTTAAGACTATCGGAAGATGAATGTACCTTAAAACCCAGGGGGGTGAGAATACTGTCTATCTTGTGAACGGGTATATTAACGCCGGCGACTTTTTCTAGTAATGAGAGGGGAAGGTGGACTGTGGTTGGATCTTCCGGGGCGGGATAAATGTCGATGAGACTGCTGGATACTGAGCCGGAGCAGCGATCCTGGAATAATTTGATCCCATGAATCAGAGTGGGAAGGACCAGACGTTCATCAAGCTGCTTTTCGAAGAGCTGAGCGGCGAGGGTACGTTTTTGTAGATACAGTGAAGACCGCCTGATGGGGGCGGCGGCATAAGTCATGACAAAGAGGAGAACATGAGTGGTGTGATCCGAAACTTCTGAAAGTTGCCCCCCCATGATGCCACAGAGGTCAATCAAGCGACCAGCACCGTCTTCAATGACAATGTCACCGCCTTTGAGTGTATTAGTAACTCCGTCGAGGGTGGTCAGCTTCTCGCCCCTCTTACTGGCACGGAGAATCATCTTTTGTCCGGAGATTTTATCGAGATCGAAAATATGAACCGGTTGACCGTAACGAAGGGTGAGCTCATTACTGATGTCGACGATGCTGTTTAGCGGACGGATGCCGGAATCAGTAAGCCAGCCTTGGGTTTCTTGGGGTGACGGAGTGGGGGGAGAAACAGAAAGAGAAATGCAGACGAAACGGGAAACAAGGGAGTGGTCGAGAATCTGGACTTGGACGGGGGGTGAATCATGTTTCCACCTGGAAGGAATGTCGCCTGCGGCGACCCGCCTTCCAGGAGGAAACTGGTCAGGTTGGATATAGGGGTCGTTTTTTAGTCTGGCGGTGAAACCGAACTGGGGTAAGATGGCGGCGGCCTCACGGGCAACTCCCAGGGCGGAGGCAGAGTCGACTCGGTTGGTGATAATTTCGATGTCGTAGACGCTGTCGGTTTTAGTCTGATGTAGCCGATCAACTGTCGGTCCACAGAGGGAAAGACAATCTGCTACCTCCCTGGGTGTAGCCGGGGTGTCAAGATATTGTCTTAAGAGTGAATCGGGAAGTTTGATGTCCATGTACCTTTAGCTTTGTGATAAAAATCGTAAATCGGAGGTATAGAGATCGCGGAGATTGTCGGAAACCTGGTGTTTCATCATGATAACGCGCTCCACTCCCCAACCGAAGGCAAAGCCGCGGTATTTTTTGGGATCAATGTGTCCGTTTTCTAGGACCTTGGGGTGGATCATACCAGCGCCGCCCAGCTCCAGCCAGCCGGATTTACAAACTGCACATTTTCGATCGCCAATTCTGCCGGTACCAGCGCAGAGACTACAGCTGATGTCGACCTCGAATGAAGGCTCAGTAAACTGGAAATGGTGTGGACGGAGACGGGTGCGGCGGTCAGAGCCGAAATAGCTTTTGGCAAAGTAATCGCAGACACCGATAAGCTGGGTGATAGAAACATCGGTGTCGATGAGCATGCCCTCGAATTGGTGGAACATGGGTGAGTGAGTGTTTGAGGCCTGGCGGCGATAGGTTTTACCGATATTGATCATCTTGATCGGCGGTGTCTTCATCAGCTCCATCTCGTGTAGCTGTCCGTTACTGGTGTGGGCTGTAAGAACTATATCACTGGTGATGTAGAAGGTTTCCTGGTCGTCTCGGGCGGGGTGGTTTTTCGGAATATTTAGCCCCTCGGCGTAGTACCAGTCGGTATCTACCTCGGGATAACGCCGTCTGACAAAGCCGAGATGGGAGAAGATAGCTTCGATCTCGATGATAGCTTGGGTAATTAAGTGGAGATGACCGAGCAGCGGCCTGGTGCCGGGAATGGTCGGGTCGGAAGGTAAGACGGAACTAGAAGTGAGTTTGACGGTTTGATCTACTAGCTCCTGGGAGATTTGCTGTTTGGCTAGGTTAATGGCTTTGCCAAGCGTTGTCAATTCGCTTTTGGGAAGAGAACGAAGGTAGGTGTTTATTTGGCCATTTTTGCCCAGGAATTTAACGCGTAATTCTTCTAGATTTGAGAGTGATACAGACGACTCAATCTCGCTTGTGGCTAGATTGAGGATTTTATTTAAATCCATAGACCTATTATGCCACTTAGTCGAGAGTCTTAAAGACCGTGGTGAAGCTTTGGGGTAGTTTGTTGGCGAGGGTAGCGAGAATCTTGCGGTCAAGGAGAATGTTTTTGGTTTTCAGGGCGGCGATAAAATGGGAATAGGACATAGTGGCCTCCTGCTCGGTCAGAGCGGCGTTGATCCGCTGAATCCAGAGACGACGGAATTGATTTTTCCTATCTCTCCTGCCGGCAAAGGCGTACTCACCAGCGTGAAGAGTAGCTTCGCGGGCGACCTTGAACAAACGGTTTTTGCTCATCCGAAAACCCTTGGTAAGGCGGAATATTTTTTTGTGATGTTGGTGGCGGGTGACGCCGGTTTTGACTCTGGTCATAAGTTTTTTTAGATATGCATCATTTGACGAATCTTTTTGGCCATGGCGCCGGTCACTTCGACATAATGTCGGTAGCGGCGGATCTGCTTTTTGCTTTTCCGTCTCCTCAGGTGACGCATGTTTGGTGTGCGCCTCAAGATTTTACCTGTGGAGGTAACTTTGAAGCGTTTTTTAACGATGGATCTAGTTTTTGATTTGATCATTCTTTTTGCCCTTTGAAGGCTTTAGCTGACAGTAGTAAAGCTTGCCTTGCCATTTGGGATTTTGGTCCAGGGTGCTAATATCGTTTAGGTTGATAATAGCGTTGGTAAGTAGGCTTTCTCCAAACTCTCTCCTGGTGATTTGGCGACCGGTAAATTTTACCACGAGTTTGACTCTGTTTCCAGAGGTCAGGAAGGCACGGGCTTTGGAGAGACGATTGGCCAGGTCGTTTTGGGCCATGAAGGGGGTCAAGCGAACTTCTTTGGTGTCTACCGATTTGGCCGAGCCGGAACGGACTTTTTTTGACTCCTGATATTTAAATTTCTGGAAATCAATAATCTTGGCTACCGGTGGATTGGCAGATTCGGAAACGACGACTAAATCAAGGCCGGCCTCGAGTGCCAATCTCTGGGCCTCTGCCGTCGGGATGACACCGACCTGTTTGCTATTCTGATCGATGACCCGAAGGGTTTCGGCTTTGATGTATTTGTTAAGTTGGTAGTATTTTTTGGTTTGTATGAGAGTTAAATACTTATTAATATGCCTATTTTAGCAAATCTAAAGACTTCTGGCTAATGTTTTGCTGTATGCACCGCTTGATTTCCTCTAAGTCTTTAGCACCTAGATCGACGCCATCCCGGGTCCTGACAGACACCGTTCCGTTTTCTTCTTCTTTGGCGCCGACGAT
>Ga0156478_127_pt1 | contig 16044 bp, 22 predicted proteins | sample RifOxyB1_FD_110625 | JGI IMG/M metagenome (GOLD analysis project Ga0156478, IMG submission 110625) | Candidatus Collierbacteria bacterium RIFOXYB1_FULL_49_13 | reverse complement strand
CCTCGGCCAAGATGACGACGATCGTGTCATGGTTCCCATCACCACCTTACGCGGTCTCCTAGATACCGACCGACTCAATGCCATCTCCATCAAAACTGATCCCGAGGTGGACATCGACTTGGCCAAACAATCAGTCATCGACATTATGCTCAAAAACAAGCTCGACACTGATCAGTTTAGTGTCAATTCCGCCGAAGAACTCCTGGCCACGATCAACGGTATCCTGGGCGCATTGACTTTAGGTTTGGCCGGGATTGCCGCGATATCACTCATTGTCGGCGGCATCGGCATCATGAATATCATGCTGGTCTCCGTTACCGAGAGGACACGGGAGATTGGACTCCGCAAAGCCGTTGGAGCCCAGCCCAAAGACATCCTCATCCAGTTTCTGATCGAGGCCGTCGTCTTATCACTCTTGGGTGGTCTCATCGGCGTCGCCATCGGCGCGCTCGGTTCTTACGCTTTGAGTTTCTTTCTCCAGACATCAGTCACTCTCTGGTCCATCGCCCTTGCTTTTGGCTTCTCTTCCGCCATCGGTATCATCTTTGGCGTCTGGCCTGCCCGAAAAGCCTCCAAGCTTTCTCCCATCGACGCCCTAAGGTACGAGTAATTCTCGAGGTAAAGGGTTTTTATGATAAAGTATTCTCATCGATTCTTGAGGATTAAGGAGATACCGTGTTCTGGCTCATTTTCTTCATCATTGCCGTCTTTGGTTTTGGTCTCTGGCTACTCGGCCTATTCTACGGCATTTATACCGTCCGGACTGACAGGTTCGGAGATAGTACTGTCTACAACAGTACCGCCACCAAAATTCTCTGGACGTTGAGCACAGCCCTGTTTTTTCTGGACATCGCCCTCGTCCTTGCCCAGTTCGCCCTTGCTTAGCACCCCCTCTCACCCGAGTCGGGGTGTTTTTTGTGCTAAACTGAAGCTATTATGAAGTCTGTCCTGGCGCCACTTACCCGTTTACTCATACTTGGTGTCATCGTAATAGCTGGAGTCGTCGCTTATCAGCGCTTTGGCTCGCAGCTCACCCAGTCAAATCCGGTGACCGATAAAGTTCTGGGTGTCGCCCAATCGATCGGCCTAAACCCGCAAGACGTACTCGACACCGCCAACCAGAAACTGCTCCAGTCCCAGCCCATCATCAAGGATCAGTCATACACCACGACAGATATCACCTACAATCTGAAAAATCAGGTTCGCTCATCTATCGATGAAGCTATCAAACAAGCGGCCACTACCGCCCAAAACCTACCGAAAAAAGAAGCCGCCAAGATCACTCGCCAGGTTTGTGATCAAATCATCCTCGAACTGGAAAAGTAATTCTGCTAATACATTTTGTCATTCCGAGCTTGTCGAGGAATCTCTTTTAAAAGCGATTTCTCCATGCGCTCGCGTTGCTCGCTTGGTCGAAATGACAATTATCGCGTAAAATGCTCTTATGGAATTCAATTATGATTTTCCCGCTCTCGAGGCAAGACTTGCTCAGCTTAAAAGTAAGTTAGATTTACCCGCCCTCGCGGTTCAGAGTCAGGAGCTGACCACCGCTTCGGCAGACCCAGCTCTCTGGCAGGATGACACCAAAGCCAAATCTGTCCTTTCCCGTCTCAGCCAAGTAAACGAGACTCTGTCGCAAATTCGTGAGCTCGACTCTGACTTAGATCAAATCCGCGGTCTACATGAAATCGTCGCCTCAGATGACTCTGCTACTGTAGCTGAAATCGACCGGCTCTATCACCAGTTTGAGAAAAAACTGGCCAAAGTCGAGCTGCTCACCTTTCTCTCGGGTAAATACGATCAACTCTCTGCCATCCTTAATATTCATGCCGGTCAAGGCGGCACCGAGGCCCAGGATTGGGTCTCTATGCTCTATCGTATGTATACCCGCTACTGCGAAAGACTTGGCTGGAGATACGAAGTTGTCTCAGAGTCACCCGGAGAAGAAGCCGGCTTCAAATCAATTACTTTAATCATCGACCAGCCGTATGCTTACGGCTATCTAAAAGGCGAAGGCGGTACTCACCGTCTGGTCAGACTTTCTCCATTCAATGCCGACCATCTCCGCCAGACATCTTTTGCCGGCGTCGAAGTCATGCCTCTCCTGGAACAAACTCAGGAGGTCGCCATCAATCCGGAGGATCTGGAGATCGAGTTTTATCGCTCCGGTGGACCCGGCGGCCAGAATGTCAACAAAGTCAGTACTGCCGTCCGCATCCGCCACAAGCCCTCCGGTATCGTCGTCGAGTCACAGACCCAGCGATATCAGGAGCAAAACCGAGAAACAGCACTCAAGCTGCTCCAGTCCAAGCTGCTGGCACTGGAAGAATCCAAGCGTGAAGCTGAGATCAAAGGTATCAAAGGCAGGCACATCGCCGCTTCCTGGGGTACCCAGATCCGCTCCTACGTCCTCCACCCCTATAAGATGGTCAAGGATCTACGCACTCAAGTAGAGTCCGGTAATCCCGATGCCATCCTCGATGGCGATCTCGACGACTTTCTCGAGGCCGAATTAAAACAGCTTTAGTTCACTCCTCCATCATCATCCTTGCCAATTCGTAGGCATCTTCGTTCTCTCGGATAAATGCGCGGCGCTGACTAGGATACAACTTTTCCGCCCACTTATAGATCAAAACCATATATCTATCAGCCAAGCCCAGCTCGTGGGCCAGAGCAAACTCTGATAACAATGCGATTCTGTGGGAATCACCTCTGCCTGTCCGGTTTTTCCAGCGTTTCCCTCGCTCCTTATTTCTCATGATATCTACCCATGCTTCGGTAATCTCATGCTCCACCACGATCGGTATCAGATCACGATAGTCCTCGCCATCCAGCACAAAAGCCGCCTCCTCCACCCAGATGTCCAGTTTTTTATTTTTGTCCCGTACTGGTTTGTGAAGATCGCATAGCGGACACACGCCATATTAAAGTCACCCCCATCTTCCGAAGTGACGCTCTCCCGTAACTCTGGGGGTATGCATACGGTGATTTGTCGGCAGAATCTGAAAAAAACTTCTCTCGATTGCTCACCGAAATCTCTTAAAAAAATTTCTGAATCTCCGTTTGTCTCCGCACACGCTCTTTCCCGGTCTACGCTACTCATTTGCCGCCATTATATCCTGCTTTATGCTACACTAAACCCATGCCTGAATTGAAAAGACTCAATCTTGATTCTCGTCCACAGGACGACCAGCCTCTGGCTGGACCTACCTCCGCCCCAACTCCACTCAAAACACCGTTACCAGTTACTAGTCTGCCCAAAGCAACACCCCAATCCAAGTCTATGTCACCTCTCATGAAACTTATCCCTGTTATCGTCATCATTCTCCTCGGTGTTAGCTCTGGCTTCGCCCTGTCTCGCTTCGGACCAGGTGCCAGCACCCAGACTACCGTCACTTCTCCCACCACAGCCGGTGGTATTAAAGTCGGAGATACTTTCGGCAGTGACGACGAAAAATCCTTTAAAGACTCAGCCGAAGGCGTCCTCGACAAAGGCGGCATTAACGGAGAAGGTAGCCACAAGCTCCTTCGCGCCGGTGGAGAATCCCAAACGGTCTATCTCACTTCCTCAGTAGTCGATCTAGATGAATTTGTCGGTCACAAAGTAAAAATCTGGGGTGACACTTTCTCTGCCCGAAAGGCTGGTTGGCTTATGGACGTCGGCAGGGTTAAAGTGCTGGAGCTAGATGCTCCCAAGCCCTAAACCAATTTATGATTGAATTCGTTGGCGTTGGCAAAACTTTCAAAAACGGAGATACCCTCTTTACCGATCTAAATTTCAAGATAGAGCCGCAGCAGTTTGTGGTGATTGAGGGTGGCTCCGGTGCAGGCAAGACGACTCTGCTACGTTTAATATACAAGGATATTGAGCCAACATCAGGAAAAATTGTCATCGATGGACAGGATATCACTCACCTCAAGCGGTCCCATATCCCCAAGCTCCGCCACAAGATCGGTTTTGCTTTCCAGGACTTCAAACTCATACCGGACCGCACTGTCTGGGAAAACATCGCCCTAGCTTTGGAAATACTCAAATTCAAGCCCGCACTTATCAAAGAACGTTTAGAACACTTACTTGATCTTGTTGGTTTAGCCAACAAAGCCAATCTCTACCCCCGCCAACTCTCTGGAGGAGAAGTCCAAAGAGTCTGTATCGCTCGGGCCATCGCTGCCGAGCCGGCGATCCTTCTCGCCGATGAGCCTACCGGCAACCTCGACGCCGAAACCAGCCATTCCATCATCGATCTGCTCGCTCAGATAAATGGTCTCGGGACCACCGTCGTTATGGCCTCGCACGATACTCTGGCCCATCAACATCTCCAGCTTGCCCACATCCTGATCAATCAGGGCCATGTCGAAACCAAGGCAGCGGCTGACAAACCATTACCAAAGACAAAACACCATGAGAAGCATTAAAGAAGCGGGCAAAAACATCCGTCGCACTCCCTATCTCTCCATCGCTGTAGTCTTAGTCCTGATCGTCAACTTCTTCATCGCCGGCATCTTCAGCCTACTCGCCCTCATGGCCCAGTCTACTCTGGTCCATTTTGAGGGGAAGCCCCAGATAATTGCTTATTTAGTTGACGATGCCACTCCGGAAAAGATCCAGCCCCTCATCAATGAACTAAGAGAGACAGGCAAAATCGATCAGGTCAAGTTTGTGTCCAAGGAAGATGCCCTAAATATTTACAAGCAATCCGTCGGTGACGACCCTCTGCTCCTGGGCACCATTACCGATCTGGGACTCATCACCGCCGACATCCTCCCTTCATCTCTGGAGATATCTGCCAAGAGCCCGGATCAATTCAAGGACTTAGTCAATCTCTTAAAAACCTCACCTTTGGTCGCCATGAGTCCAAACAACCAAAAAGATATCGATTTTCCCGAATCAGCCGTTTCCGAGCTAACCGCCTGGACCAAAGCCCTGCGCACCGCCGGGATCACCATCATCGCCGTCCTCGGTGTCACTTCTGCCCTGGTCATGCTGGTGGTCACCGGGATGAAAGTCAGCCACAAGAAAACGGAAATTACCACCCTAAAACTGTTGGGTGCCGGTGGCGGATTTATCGCCTGGCCATTCATTCTCGAGTCCACACTTCTCGCCCTCTTCTCTTCCTTTATCGCTTGGCTACTGACTTACTCCGCCATGCTTTACAGTAGCGAATTTCTCGCACCCCGGCTTTCCGGCATCTACACATTGCCCATCCCATTATCAGAGATGTTACTTATACTCGGAGTACAGGAGGCTGCAGCCCTTGTCTTGGGACTCATCTCCGGCTGGCTGGCAATCTACCGCTTCGCCCGCCGCTAATGCGAAAACTCCTCATCGGTTTACTAGCTCTCGTTCTCTTACTTGCCTCGCTGCCCCTATTTATTCTTGCTGTTGACTGTGAGGATTCCCTTGACGGAAAAGACCCAAATACAATCCGTGACATAGCCACTGCTTGTGAGACAAGAATTGGCTCACTCCAAAACCAACAAAAAACCCTCCAATCCACCATCAAACTTCTTGATTCTCAGATCCGCTTGACACTTGCTCAGATTTCGTCCACAAATGCTCAGATCGTTCAGCTTCAAAAAGATATTGCCACTCTCTCAAATGTCATTGAAGGATTAAATCAGGAGCTAGATACCTTAACATCTGTTTTTGTCGCCCGTGTCCGGCAAAATTATCGGCAACGCCATTCAGACAGGTCGCTCAATTTTCTTACAAACCTCAATCTCTCCACTCTTCAGAGCCAGATCAAATACCTCTCCATGGCCCAGAAAAGAGATCAAATAATCATGCACGAGCTGGAAAAGTCCCGCCTGGACTACGACCAGCAGAAAACCACTAAAGAAGAGAAACAAGCCGAAGTCGAGGCACTGAAATTAAACCTAGAAAAGCAACAAAAACAATTACTGGCACAACAAGCCGCGAAAAAACAACTACTAGCGGAAACTCGGAATTCAGAAGTTCGTTATCAAACCCTTCTTGAGAAGGCTGTTGCAGAGCTTCGAGCCATTGAATCCATTATTGCCGGAAAGGGCACTGAGGTTGAAGTTAGAGATGTGTCTGAAGGCGAGGTTATCGCATCAGTAATGACATCTGGTCCAAATCTGCATGCGTGTTCCAGTGGGCCGCATCTTCATTTTGAGGTAGTAAAAAATAAAACACATCAAAACCCGTTTAGTTATCTGTCGTCAAAAAATCTTACATGGGGAAACTCAGATTCACCACAAAATGGTACAGGATCCTGGAACTGGCCACTTAACGATATTATTAGAATTACCCAAGGTTATGGACGTACATCTTATTCGTCAATATATGCTAACAACACACATACAGGCATCGATATGGTCAATACATCCGACTATTCTGTAAAGTCAGTCAAAAAAGGCAAACTATATCGAGGTGGTGTTCAATGTCGTGATGGAACTTTGCAATATGTCCACGTCGACCACGCCGACGATGATCTCGACACCTACTACCTACATGTAAATTACTTTTAGGCGATCCCCATCATCTGTCCCAGTGTTTGTAAGTCTCTTTGCGTCAGCGTCATAAACCCATCATAACGAACTTGCTCAATACCTTTGGCTGCTATACAATCTCCCAAACGTCTGTTCTTTAAAACTAGGAAGGTAAATCCATGCCCCAGGTTTCGTGCATAAACAACGGCCAGCTTGCTCTGTACAGGGACGGTGATGGACTCATCATCTATGCCGGCGACTACATCACCGAGCTTGATCTCGAGGAAGTCCGCCGCTGGTTTATGGGTACGGAGAACGTCGGCGATTTTACGGCTCCCAAAGAGTCCAATGTTTCCGTTAGGTTTGTACGCGCAGTCCTACCCAGTCATCCCGAAGAAGCTCAGGTTTCTTACTCCGTCAAACCCAAAAGCTATTTGCCACCGACGGGGAACCTTTGCATCGTCCCTGCCGCACTCTTGTCCCAGACCTTGAAAGCACTTCTGAGTTGACCTATCCATAAACCAAGTCCATCGCACCTTACTTAATAGGAGAATCACTATGTATCAGTTGCCTGCGCTAAATACCAGCCTCACTATCTGGCTGAACCAGGAATACGGCGATTTCATACTCACCATCGACTCCAATGTGTTTAGGCTCGACCGCCAGGCCCTCAAAGCTTGGTGGGAATCCGATCTCGACAGCATCATCCTCCGCGATCTGGACCATCCTGACGTCGTTATCAGGATCTTCAAGACAGTCTCAAATTCGGAGACAGATGCCAAGATCGAGATTAGCTTCGTCACTGCTGGAGATATCCCCCAGCGCTACATTGCCATTGTCCGGGCAGAAGATTTAGCTGAGATTTTTGACTCACTTCTTGTCTACTAACACACGATTTATATCATTCCCATTCCGGGAATGTTTTTTTACTAACTCTGGTAGTACTTATCTATGTTTGCCAGACTAAATACAAATGTGGTTCTATGGGCTGATCATAACAGCCATCACCCTGGGGATTTCCAACCCGACCTTCGACGGTGACCATTTCGCCGTTGATGCTGTCGTTGACGGTCTTTCTTCCGGCTCTGCCTGTTTTGTCCAGGGGATGTTTACTGCCAAGGATAAAACTAAGTATTTTGGCTTCACCTATAATTCACAGGGTGTTTGGCAGGAATACCTCTCGGCCCCTAGTCCTGAGACTGTCACCAGTGATTTTATTCCCTTAACCAATGGTCAGGTCAAGCAGATTTTTATCAAGAGCAACCCTGCTGACCCAGATTACAAAGGTCCGGGGGAGTATCTTCTCAAACTCAAACGCTACACCGGCGGAGCTAACTCCGGCTCGAGCGCAGGCGAGTCAAACGAACTTATAGTCACAATTTCTGATATCACGCCCACCCCAAGCCCCACACCTACGCCCACACATTCTCCTTCACCCACCTCCCCGACTACCCCGACCACCCAGACTACACCTACTTCCACCCGCACCCCGATTTCTACCCCGACTGCCACGCCAAAGCCCTCCGTCACCGCGAAACTTATCGCCGCACTTTCACCCACAGTCTTATCACCCACCGTTTCAGCTTCTCCCTCTGCCGAGATAGCCTCTCCGTCTGCCCTAATCACGGCTGCTACCACCTCCTCGCCGCCCACTCTGCCAGAGTCCGCTGCCAGTCATGTTTCCACCCGTTCACCACTCTACCTCATCCTCGCTGGTCTGGCTGTTTTTAGCTTGTCCGCCGTGATGCTAACACTTCATCTTCGTGCCCGGGGACCCTCATTTGCTAAAATAACCAAATATGGTTAATAAATGGCTGCGTCTACTTCCGGCGTTGTTTTGGATGCTGGTTATCTGGCGTCTGTCAGCCATGCCTATCATCCAGGGTGACCACCGCGATTGGCTGGACTTCATTCTCAAAAAGACCGCCCACATCACTGAATACGCCATTCTATACGCCCTGCTCCGTTATGGTTTACATAATACCCGTCTTCACAAACTCCCCCTCTTCATCGCTTTGCTTTATGCTTTTATAGACGAAACTCATCAGCTATTCGTCCCCGGCCGGGGAGGCACTCTTCGGGATGCTATTCTTTTTGATACGCTTGGGGCGTTTCTGAGTTATCGCTTTTTTCATCGTCACCATGGATAAACACATTGTTACCACCATCGAAGAGACTCACCGGCTCGCCCACACTGTTTTGTCTGAGTATCCCCGGGGAGGTGTCTTAGCCCTGACCGGAGAGCTCGCTTCCGGCAAGACCACCTTTGTCCAAGGCCTTGGCCACGCCCTAGGAATTAAACGCCTGCTTTCGCCTACATTCACGATTTTAAGACAATATTCATCTTCACCACCCCTCTATCATATGGATCTTTACCGGCTAAACTCAGTCCAAGAGGCGCTGGATATCGGTTTAGCAGAAATTCTCAGCTTACCAAACGCCATTGTCGCCATCGAGTGGCCGGAGAAAATAACCCCGATACTTCCCCAGCATACGATCCATCTCGACTTTGTTATCAACCCTGATGGTACCCGCACCATCTCCACTCGCTATGGTACTAAAGATTAATTCCACTATACCCAAGCAGCTCAGTCTGTCCCTGGATGGTCAGGAGTCCATCATTACCTACGACACTCCACAGCAGCAGGATATTTTAGGCGCCATATCCAACCAATTATCACTTCAAGGACAGACCCTGAAGTGTATCAAAGCCATTCAAGTCGACCCCGGACCCGGGTCATTTACTGGCACTCGTGTCGGCACTGCCATTGCCAATGCTCTCGCCTATGCCCTAGATATTCCCGTTAATGGCCAAAAACCACCGGTCACGCCGGTCTATGCCGAGCCGCCACACATCACTACATCTAAGACGAAATAAACCCCCTCTTAGTCTCCCCCTTCGCAGGGGGAGAAATAATCAATAACTTGTTCCCTCCCCTGCGAAGGGGAGGGCCAGGGAGAGGTTTAATGATACTATCAATTCATGTCTAAAAAAGTTTTTATCACCGGCGGCGCCGGCTATATCGGTTCTGTCACTAATCGATTTCTCAAAGACCAGGGTTATGACACCGTTATCTTTGACTCCATGGAACTGGGCCATGACTGGGCCTGCCTGCCGGCAGGCAAGGCCATCTCTGGCACGAAACTCATCCAGGGTAATCTTACTGACAAAGCTGCGATTAAATCCGCCCTCGAGGCCGAGCACCCAGATGCCGTCATCCACTTTGGTTCCTACATCCAGATGGGCGAGTCCTATCAAAATCCAGGCAAGTACTACAGGAACAACATACTTGGGGCGCTAAACCTACTCGAGTCCATGGTCGAGCTAAAACTGAACCATCTGGTCTTTTCCTCCTCTGCCGGCGTCTATGGTTCACCCGACACTGTCCCCATCCCAGAAACGGCTCCCAAGCTACCAGAAAACCCTTATGGGCAAAATAAGCTGGATATTGAGAATATGCTTCATTGGTTTGATCTGGCCCACGGGCTCACACACATTGCCCTCCGCTATTTCAATGCTTGTGGGGCTGCTCCGGACTGGTCTCTCGGTGAAGCTCACGAGCCAGAGAGTCACATTATTCCTATCTTTATAAACCGGGCTTTAGGAGGCGAGTCTCTCACCATCAATGGCCAGGACTACCATACACCTGACCACACCTGCGTCCGCGATTATGTCCATGTCCTCGACCTGGCTTCGGCCCATAAGCTCGCCCTGGAGGCACTACTGACAGGTGCTGACTCAAATGTTTACAACATCGGTACCGGCCGAGGGTTCTCCAATCTGGAGATTGCCCGGGAAATTCTCCAGGCTACCGGCTCAAGCCTGCCCATAAATTACGGCCCTCGCCGTCCAGGCGATGCCGACTCCTTGGTGGCTGATTCATCCAAAATTCAGGCTGAGTTAGGCTGGAAACCAGTACATTCCAGCCTGGAGAACATCATTTCTACCGCCCTCGCCTGGCATAAATCGAGGCTAAATCCCTTGACAAAACCCAGATTATAGGGTACAATCCAGCCATACCTTCACATTTTTAGGAGGCACCAAATGCTTTTGCACCCCCTGCTCGTCGAAAATGGGTCCGTCGGCCTTGCCCTCTTTCACGACTTCGTGACCGTAGTCGTTACCTTGTTCGTGGCGTCTGCCATCTTGGTCTCCACCGAGCGTCAACGTTCCAGCGGCTTCCTAGGTGCCATGATGATTCCGATCCATATCGGGTTTAGTCTAGCTCTCGGTCTAGTCGCCCTCCCCGTTGAAATCGGCTACGCCTGGTACTGCAACCGACGCTAGAAAGGAGCGAAAATGATCTGGTTCTATGATGGCATCATTTACGATTTGCCGCTGCCCTTCGCAGTGGTCGTCATTCTCTCCCTTATCGTCGCGCTCTTCGGCCTCGTCTTGTACGGGCTAGCCGATACCCCGCGCGTCAAACGGTTGGCGTTTTGGGGCATCGCCCTGTCCGTCGCTCTCGGCCCCGTCGGCACGCTGGTCCTAGGCTACGCCTGGTACAGATTCGACAAATAATTTTTTATTCACAAGCCCCGCAATTTCCTTTGCGGGGTTTTGTTTTGTCCTGCTATTCCCCCATTGAAATCCCCCATCTGCCCTTATATAATAGGCACACGAAAACTTCCTCTTTTGGCTGTTTCTCGAGCTCATTAACAAGCCGAAAACTTTTTTTGTCGTTTGTGACGTGACAGGGTGTGTGTTTTTCTACTAACAGAGTAGAATTACCCGTTCTAACTGCGGTTAGAACAAAATCAATCTTTTTTGAGAATTTGATCCTGGTTCAGGACGAACGCTGGCGGCGTGCCTTAAGCATGCAAGTCGAACGGGAAAGGCCGCAAGGCCAATCCAGTGGCAGACGGGTGAGTAATAGGTAGGAATCTACCTCTTGATGGGGAATAGCTGGCCGAAAGGCCAATTAATACCGCATAACATTGTAAGATAAAAGACCGTAACTGGTCGTCGAGAGAGGAGCCTGCTTACCATCAGCTAGTTGGTGAGGTAAAAGCCCACCAAGGCTACGACGGTTAGGGGATGTGAGAGCATGATCCCCCACAAGGTTACTGAGACACGGAACCTACACCTACGGGTGGCAGCAACTGGGAATATTGCGCAATGGGCGAAAGCCTGACGCAGCGACGCCGCGTGCGGGATGAAGGCCTTCGGGTCGTAAACCGCTGTGGAGAGGGAAGAATTTTGACGGTACCTCTCTAGAAAGCATCTGCTAACTACGTGCCAGAAGCCTCGGTAATACGTAGGATGCAAGCGTTGTCCGGATTTACTGGGCGTAAAGAGTATCGTAGGCGGTAATTTAAGTGGCGGGTTAAAGACCACGGCTCAACCGGGGGAATGCTCGTCAAACTGAATTACTAGAGTTAGTTTGGGGATATTGGAATTCTTGGTGGAGGGGTGAAATCCGTTGATATCAAGAAGAACGCCATTGGTGAAGACAAATATCTAAAACTCGACTGACGCTGATGAACGAAAGCTAGGGGAGCGAACCGGATTAGAGACCCGGGTAGTCCTAGCCGTAAACTTTGGATACTAGCTGGTTGAATGTATTTTTGACTGGCGAAGCTAACGCATTAAGTATCCCGCCTGGGGAGTACGACCGCAAGGTTAAAACTCAAAGGAATTGACGGGGAAACGCACAACCGGCGTCCCATGTGGTTTAATTCGAGACGAAACGAAGAACCTTACCTAGATTTGACATCCCGATCGTATCTTCTGGAAACAGAGGAGTCAGTTCGGCTGGATCGGTGACAGCTGCTGCATGGTTGTCGTCAGTTCGTGTCGTGAGGCGTCCATTTAAGTATGGTAACGAACGCAACCCCTGCTGTATGTTGTATTTCATACGGGACTGCCTTGGTTTAACCAGGGAGGAAGGAGGGGACGACGTCAAATCAGCATGGTGCTTATATCTAGGGCTACACACATGGGGTAATGGGAAACACAACGGGTCGCGAAAGAGCAATCTGGAGCTAATCCTAATAAAATTTCCCTCAGTTCGGATCGTGGGCTGCAACTCGCCCGCGTGAAGGGGAGTCGGTAGTAATCGCAGGTCAGCTATACTGCGGTGAATACGTTCTCGTTTCTTGTACACACCGCCCGTCAAGTCAACAAAGTCAGCAGTGCCCGAAGTGGATTCCCCCAACCGCAAGGAGGGGGGCCCCTAAGGTAAGGTTGGCGATGGGGGCTAAGTCGTAACAAGGTAGCCGTTCTGGAAGGAGCGGCTGGATCACCTCCTTTCTAAGAGGTGCGTGAGCGTCACGAGCTCATGTATTTTTAACGCAAACAAATCGCACCCTGTCACATCACAGTCGACAAAACTGTAAAGAACACCCGCCCCAAAAAAGCGGCCTGTCCGCCGCAAGGCGGAGTTTTCGTATCTGCACCTTTAGAGTTAGGAGCTAGAGCTATGTGTTTGTTCGCTATCGGGTTGTTTGTCTACAATCCCAAGTTCTATCAAGCTGGGAGGAATGATTATTTTTTCCACGAAATGATCCAGCTTAAGGCCGCCACCCAGGAAGACGCTCATGCACAAACCTTGGAGCGCTTTAAGTCCCAGTATCCTGAGTCATTGGGTTGGTCAGATCATCAAGTGCTGATTCACCTCATCTCCGACCCCAGCCCCCAATCGTATTTGGCCTTCATGATCGCCTTAAACGAAGGCCACCAACACACCATCGGATTCTCCGTTTTTTCTGCCCCAAACATCACTCTGGCTCACGCCATAGCCACCGTCGCCATTCAACAGGCCAGACCTGCCTCCCGGGGGACCATCGCCTATTTTGTCGACGTTCGGCCGATGAACGATTTTCTCTATGCTTGCTAATCATTTCCTACTCCTCTGAGTAGGATTTTTTGTGTGGTACCTCACCTGCCTGCCTCTATCTCCCTCAGGTCTCAGGTACCACCCTCTATCTCCCTCAGGTCTCAGGTACCACCCTCTATCTCCCTCCTAACTTAGGAGGGAGAACCGTACCCCTCCTCCTAGATTAGGTGTCTCCTCTCTCTTTCCCCCTCCTAGATTAGGAGGGGGCCAGGGGGTGGTATCCCATGCTATAAACATATTAGTGTTGCGCTTCAATAATCCAAAGTTAAAATCACGCAGAAAAGAGTTGAGGAACAACTCAACCGAAGCTGAGAAACTTATTTGGTCGAAGCTAAAATCTTCACAACTCGGATGTAAATTTCGCCGTCAGCATTCTATTGGTCCCTACATTCTCGACTTCTACTGTCCTAGCAAGCAACTGGCTATCGAACTTGACGGAGGTCAGCACAACGAAGCAAAAAGCATGAACTACGACTCAAATCGAACTGAGTATCTGAATTCACTGAATATCACGGTTCTTAGATTCTGGAATAGCCAGATTCTCACCGACATTTCCACCGTACTTGAGGCTATTTACAACCACTTGTGTTAAAATACACACTACCTGGATGCGGTAGCTTTATAAGGTAAAGCAGCAGCACGGGCGCTTAGCTCAGTTGGCTAGAGCGCGTTCCTGATAAGAACGAGGTCCTAGGTTCGATTCCTAGAGCGCCCACCTTGCATGGTAGCGGGTTCGACTCCCGCCCCATCCACCAATGGATTTAATTGCCTCGATATCAGCTTCACTTTATTTTCATCGTGATTCGTGGGTACTGTGGTCAAAAGTTCTCAACGATATTTCCTTGAGCGTTGGAGCACTATTGACAGCACTCATAGCATTTTCTGGACGAAACTATATCGATGCTAAACTGAAACAACGTGATAATGAACTAATGAGGCTCAGAAGAGCATATCCAAGAAGCAAATTAGGGACTGACTTTAAGTTAATTAGGACATCAGATTCGGACAAAGTGTACTTACTCGAGTCAAAAGTACATAAGAATATTCGTCATTGGATTGAAAATGAAACAACATTAAAAAGCCTAAGCTTTTCTTTTGAAGATGTTGAGTATCTCACGCAAGAAGAACTGATTAAATACCCCGAGGGAGAATCTTACAACACAAAACTTTAGTTCCTGATACGAGCTTGCTCGTCGCTGAGCAATAGCGGGTTCCCTGCCCGCAATCGCTGAAGCGATAGCTTCTGCAGGCGGGGACTCCCGCCCCATCCACCCACAAAAAAACGACCTAGAAATTAGGTCGTTTTTCATAAAACTCAGTCATCGTTTGGTAAGGGGAAGAAAATTGTCAGTAGGGGTAGTAAACCGATGATGATCAACGAATACGAGAGTGACCAATCGGTCAGTCCACCCATAATCGGGTTCAGTATCACCAGACTCAGCCGACGGAACATGGAGATAGATGACAAACTTGTGGCCCGATACTCCGAATCAAACCGATGATTCATATGTGCCGTTAGTAGATCGATCCGCGACAAGCCAAAACCACCTGCCAGCGCCAAAAACATAGCTAGAGTGAGGATGTTTGGCCAGATAGCTACCACCAGGAAACCTGCAGTCACCACATAGGCAGAGAAACTGGCAAATCTATTGATTGTCCCAAACCATCCTGTCAGTCTGTCGAAATTCATCAGAATCACCGTTTCGGCGACTACCAGAGAAGCATGAGCCAGTCCGTAATATCCAATCGGGATGTCCAGTGTCTCCATCACTAACTGGTACCGCCAGATGACTGCATAGGCAGCTGCTGCCACCAGAGACATGTTGATGGCGGTCATCAGAATCATCTTTTGCTGGATGATGCCGATAAAGCCGTTTTTAAAGATATTGATCGCCGTTGAGCGGGTGGCAGTCTTGCCGGTTGTGTCAGCCTCTGGCAGAGTCCAAGCTACTACTGCCGACAGTACACAGGGGATGGAAGTCATCAACATAGGCGCATTGGTACCCAGAGTTTGTGCAATTATGCTCCCCAGAGGTGCAGCAATCAGTATCCCACTCAGATGAAACATCCTGGATCTACCCACCACTTGGGTGATTCTTTGCTCCTCTCCACCGAGTTTTAACGCATCGTAGATTAGTGCCTGATCAGCACCGGATACCAAGGCTACGTTTACCGCCAATAGTGACTCGCCGATCACAAACAAGGTTACTGAAGGGTAGCTACCATAAATCAGCGCCCCGGCAGCCGCCACCAAAGACCCGGCCACCAGTGAGTTCTTTCTACCCATTCGGTCAGCCAAGACTCCTGTGGGCACCTCCAGAACAAAGATGTTTAGTGCAAACCAGGACTGAAGCAACTGGGCTTGGGTCAGGTTCAGTCCTCCCCAATCGGTGAAAAATGGTATCAGTACTGCGGCGATGAAATGGAAGCCCGTCAGGAAACTGAAACCGTAATACCGACGTATTACCGAGCTCATTTGTTTGTCCATGAATCCCTCCTGTCTGTTAAAGGACGAAAAACCAGCTCAAGACTTGGTCTTGGTGGTTCAGAGAGACTCCGGAAAAAACAGAAAACCTCCGTCTCCGGAGGCTGTCTGAGTTCTGATTCTAAATCAAATTACCCACAAAAACCGCCTCCGAGTCTGCAGGAAACGTAATCGTTTCCACAGATCTGAAGGGTTTTAGGGGCAAATGTTCCGAAACTAAACTTTTTCATAAGTGTCATTATACCCCATAATCAGAAATTTGCTATA
>Ga0156478_117_pt1 | contig 16146 bp, 20 predicted proteins | sample RifOxyB1_FD_110625 | JGI IMG/M metagenome (GOLD analysis project Ga0156478, IMG submission 110625) | Candidatus Collierbacteria bacterium RIFOXYB1_FULL_49_13 | reverse complement strand
TGATCATCATGATGAGGTCCGTTCCGCTCAAGTGGCTAAACCGCGCCACCACGATCTGTATCCAGTTGCTGATCTGTCCCAGATCAATGTTGATGTTTATAGTATCCATGATTTTCATTTTACTATATAATCTCCCTACCTCGAATCCTGGGTTCCCGACGAACCCTAAGTTCTTCCTCGACGGAAGAAAGGACCTTAACATGTCAAACGAAATTAAGTTCACTGCCCGTGTTCGCCTCGCTCTGTCTCAAGCCACCCAGATTGTCGCTTGGGCCGCCCGCCTGGAAAATCCGCTCGAGACCATCTCCTGGGTCGAAGGTATCGAGATTAGCGAGCTTCGTCCTCTCGACCTGGAAACCGGCATTTTCCGCTACGACCAAGCCGAAGCTGGTATCCAATTCACTCCCCGTTGCGAGATCACGGTCCGCCTTGAGGTCGATGGTGACCACACAAAAAAGTTTTGGGTCATCCTGGAGTTAGTCAATACCGCCCGCGCCGGCTGGCGAGTCAGTGAATGTCGCAGTGGTGAGCCTGGGTGCTGGTTTCAGATTCATTACCCAAACGGATACGCCGGCATCAAAACTGAATATCTCACCCTGATAAATTCACGCACAAGCCTAGAAAAAATCGCCGCTGAAAGATCTCTCTTCCAATTCCCCTTCCGCGATGTTCCCGCTCCTGTCAAGTAGTTTTTCTCATCCACCCATCTCCGGGTGGTTTTTTTGTTATTCTTCGGGCGGTGGCGGCAAAAATTCCTCACCATTAGCTTCGTGTTTACCCGTATCACCGGCTTTGAGCCACTCGACATAAGTGCAGCCTGTTGCTTGTCTGGCCTGTGCATCCCAGCCGCCGGTCGAGCATTTTTTCATCCGCTTGCCTTTCGCCGTCGTCATCAAGACCAATTTTGCTCCACACTCCGGGCAGTCCTCGTCCAGTGGTTCGCTTTTATTTCCCAGCCACTCGATATAGTCACAGCCCTCTGCCTGTCGTTTTTCACTATTCCAGACATTTGTCGAACATTTTTTGAATTTCTTGCCAAATCTCGTTTCCGACTGCACCAATTTAGCCCCACACTTTGGGCACTTCTCATCCAGCTCCTGCGGCTCCGCCTGGAGCCACTTGACGTAGTCGCAGCCTTCGGTCTTGTGAGTCTCGCTATTCCACTTACCGGTGGAGCAGCGCTGCAATCGCCTGCCGTTTGGTGTTTCTGTAACTGGCGCCAGCGGGGCACCGCATTTGGGACATTTTTCTTCCATACAAACACTCTACCAGAGCTTCTATTTCTTGTACACCTGATCATGTGTCCCAACATCAAAAAAATATGCTTCATCTCCCCGCTTGATATATACCATCCTGATGTTTCGAGATATCGAGATACTCCATATGTCTTTCATTTCACCCGACAATTTATGTATCCGTAGCGACTTGTGCCGGGGATCAGTCTGACATAAATTTAGCTGTTTTTTAATTACTCGAGCTAGTTTTGGATTCTTACTGTTTATTTTCTTGATCTTTATAACCAATCTCTTGCTCAACCGGATTTTCATCTACAGTTTTTCAAAAAACTCGTCAATATTATCAACAGCCACCGATTCGCTCTCATTTTTCAGCGCCTCCTTTGCCCTTTCGATTGTCAGCCTAGACGCTTGATATGTTGGATACTCCATACTTTCTACATCTTTGAGGATCAAATGTTTTACATATACCGATATCGGCATACCAAACCGATTAGCTCTGCTTTCCAAAAACTCCTTCAGTGGCAAAGGTAAATTCACCTTCACTTGAGACTGTGGTGTAATCATGTCCTCATTTTATCACCAAATTCAGTACTTTTCAAGGCCACCGCAAACAATGTTACACTATCTCCAGTTCCCTTAGCTCTTTGCACAAAGGAGGCAAAGATGTTGCGTCGACTGATTTTCGCCGTCGTTCTCGTTGTTTCTCTTCTCGGCCCACCCCTGCTTTCTACGGAAGCTGGAGGTTCCGGTAACGCCGGTATCTGGCTGGAAACCTGGGACTCAGAGGTCGTCGACTACTGCGCCGACACTCGCTATTACGTCACTCCTCTAAACGAGCCGTTTGTGTTTTCCGTCATGCCTGGGGGTATCGTTTTCCAGGTGGAGTATCTTTTTTCTACCGGACCAGCCGTCATCCTAGGGCGGGCTGCCAATGGCTCGCTCATCTATAGCCAAGTCATACCTGACTGGATCCAGCTGATCGAGGCAGTTCCTTCCGGGACAAATGCCTACCGGGTCACTTCCACCTTTTGGCGGACTGATGGTTCCTGTGTCATCAGTAACCAGGCTTGGTGGACCTACGGCACTAGTGCCGATATCTGTAGTGTTTGGGCCTTCCGAGACGGTAATCGCAGAAACGGTCCAGGGACTCAAAATACTGTCGTCGGTAACCTCTCTCGTACCCAGTGGATGCAGGCCATCGGCCAGGGGCTTGCCCCTGATGGTGTCCTCTGGTATTGGCTCATTGACGGCTCCTGGGTCAGCAGCAGGATCGCCCTCGGCGTCGGCAACTGTAATTTCTAAGTTCTCTTGATCCGCACTTTAGCGGATCATTTTTTGTGGGTTGATCCGCCCTTTTCCCACTTCAAGGACGGACCCTGAAGTAAAAACTCATCCGTTATAGTACACTTATAGCACTAAAATTCTCGTCCTTTGATACCCCCATTGGAGGATCCGTGAAATTCTCATCAGGCGTTTTCACTATCTTTGTCGTGCTTATGGTTGGGATTGGGGTGGCTTGGTCCCTCAATTTCATCCGGATGGAAATCTTCACCCGTGACAAAGGTGAGGATATCGGGCTCAATCTCTCAGTGGAGATTTTGGGTTTTGTCATCAGTACCACTGTCACCATCGTTATCATTGATCAGCTAGCCAGGAACCGGACTGAAATAGAGTTCTTCAATACATTAGTCACGGATATGGGCGGAGACAGCAATGAGTTTGCCAAGCGCGCTGTTCGCCTGCTTCGTCAGCACCACAAAGCCTACCTTACAGCCGGTGCCCTGATAGGTCTAGATTTTAGCGGGGCCAATCTAGAAGGAGCCAATCTCGAAGCTGCCCATCTCGAAGGCGTCAACCTCTTCGGCGCCAATCTCAGAAATGCCCGCCTGACTGAAGCCTATCTTGACAATGGTTCCCTTTCCTTTGCCCATCTAGAGGATGCCGTCATCCCTCGGGCTCACTTGGAAGGGGCAGACCTCTCCAGTGCTCGTCTTGAGTCAGCCGTGCTATTTCAAGCACATCTGGAGTCAGCTGATCTGTCCGACGCTCATCTTCAGGCAGCCAATCTCTCTGCCGCACATCTGGAGGGGGCTATCCTGCGCGGCACACATCTGGAAGGTGCCAATCTCCGTCTCGCCCACCTGCAAGGAGCCAGCCTCTTGGGTACCAGCTTCGATTCTTCCACCATCCTACCCGACGGTGAACACTGGACAAAAGAGACAGACATGCGGCGCTTTACCCACCCAGACCGCCCCGGTTTCTTCACCCCGCCTAGTTCATAATTTAGTAGCCATTTCCCATTCTCCGGAGTGGGTTTTTGTTATCCCAGCGTTACAATATACCCATGCTCACCAAGTTCACTCCCGACTTATCGGTCCAGGAAATTTATGCTACCGGCGCGGAACTGACAGGCATTATGGGTAAAAGCGCCGAAGGCGGGGATGTCCTGGTGCACACTTTCAAAGATCCAGTCCTGGTTACTGACAATTACCGGATCGGCCTGCTCCATCCCGCCCTCCGTGACACCCTGTTTGCCCTTTATGCCACACGTCCGCGAATCACCGAATACGACGGCATTAGCGTCGTTTGGGACTTTGCCCACCGGCGGGTCTGGAGCCCCTCCATCGATACCCTCCTGATCGCCAAAACTCTCCGTCAGCTTACCCCGCTGTATCCTGATATCCAGACAGCCATTGAGATTGGCTGTGGGTCGGGCTTCTTCAGTAAATATATCCTGGGAAAATTTCCTCATCTGGAGACGATGACAGTAAATGACATCAGTCCTGACGCCATCCAATGTGCAGAGGATAATATTGCCGATAGCCGGGCCATTTTTGACGTCGGTGATGGCTTCAAAGCACTGGAAGGTAAGACCTTTGATCTCATTGTCTGCAACCCTCCTTACATTCCCCGTCCAAACAGTGTCGAGACTAATCCGTATGAAGGTATCAGCTTACTCAAGTATCTGATTCACGACTCGTACAAACACCTAAATCGAAACGGCATCTTGGTTGTCGGTCTATCCAGTTTATCCGAGGCACTAATCTATAGAGACAGTCCCACAAAGCCGGTTGAGACTGCCTCCGAGATGGAAGTCCCACTCAAGATAAACAATATCCTAAACAACCCCGGCTGGCTTTCATATCTGCACGAACACGGCCTCACAAAGCAAGAGCACGATGGTTACGAATACTGGCACCGCATCAAGACAGTAGTCCTACGGGGATAAGACTCAGTCGGTAACCAGATACAAAAAACCGTCCAGCGGTATATACCTTTGGACGGTCTCGAACATAAAAATCTAGCCAGTGATCACGACCACCAGGAGATACCACAAAAATACTGTCGGGATGGCGAAGAACACGTCGCGCAGTTTGCGCACGGTGGGGTTGCCAAAGGTATAGACCTCATCCTCTTTGATCAGGATTCCCTCGATCACTTCACCTTCAATCGTCTTGATCTTCACTTTTTCGCCGGCGACGATAAAACCCCCTTCGTACTTACCTTCCCGCACTTCATCGCCGTCAATCGCGACCTTCATGTTCCGCTTGGTCTCGGCCAATTTCTTCAGGCGTTTGCGGCTGTCGAAGACAAATGATGCCCCAGCCACTACAGTGATTGCCAGAGCCAAGCCGGCAAATGCCTGGTTCCCCAGGTCGCCCGTCAGTGCCGTCAGCGCGGCAATCGGCTCGATCATGTAAGTAAAGATCAGGGCCAGCAAGACCACGCATCCCCCGCCGACCCCCTGAGCCAGCCTCGCCAGGTCATTTTCCTCAAAGGCTCTCTTGGCCGCTGCGTGGACCTGCGACTCCGTCTTCCCATCCATTGCCTTTCGGATGGAGCCAGTCCGCAGCACAAGCAGTGTGTCGACGATGGCGAACACACCCAGCATGAAAGCTTGGAATCCACTCATTGTGTTTTTCTCCACTAGATAGGTAAAAGTGCCTAACAGACCTATATTATATTACAAAATTATCGACTGTCAAGCACTGCCGCGGCAGTCATACCTGCAATACTTCGTCTACTTTCTCCAGCAAATCAGCCAACGCAATATCACTCTTTATAAAATAGGCTATAGGCAGGTTGGCATATACCTTTGTAATGATACTGTCATCCGGCTCCAGATTAGACAAGATGATTACCTTCATTTCCTTTCCAAACTCTTGACTACGTAATGATTCCAGCATGGCCAAGCCGTCCATCACTGGCATCTTTACGTCTAGTATCACCAGGTCGGATCGTTCATTTATTGCCTTCTCCAGACCCAGCTTGCCATTTGCGGCAGTAGAGACCACATATCCCCTCCCGCTCAACTCATCGGCGAGCACTCGGGCCACGCTTGGTTCATCATCCACCACTAGTATTTTCTTCATCATCCCTGTGCTACAATCTGCTAACAGTTTCAGTCTGAGTGGATTCTCCGGAATTGTCAAGTAAAATACACAACCAATGTTATTTGGAGAGCATCTTCTTGTAGAAAGAAAAAGAAATCATCTGTCGGCTGAAGCACTTGCCCGAGAGTGTGGAATTTCCAGGAGCTATATTACCTTGATCGAAACCGGCCGTCGTCTCCCAGGTAAAAAAATAATTCCCAAACTTGCCTTGGTCCTCCAGCTAAAAGTAAACATCTTAATTAACTGGTATCTTGAGGATATTAGGCAAAAAATGCAATAAATACGACTCGTACTTGACAAGCGCGGAGCCGAGCGGGTATACATAAATTATGTTACAAATCTGTAACATGCTCTATGAAACGGCTTAATCATTTTTTCGTACTACTGCTGGTCTGTTGCTTCCTTCTTACCCAGGCCTCTCCCGCTCATGCCGCTACTGCTGTTGGTCTCGGTACTGCCGATAGTTTTGCCGTCCTTGCCGGTTCTGGTATCACCAACACGGGTACTACCACGATCACTGGAGATGTCGGTTCCTATCCTACTACTACCCAGACTGGTTTTGGTACTGTCACCATCACTGGGACCAATCACGCTGGAGATGCCACTACCCAGGCAGCAAAGACCGATCTAGTCACCGCCTACGATGATGCCGCTGGTCAGGGTCCCACTAATCCCATTGTCGCTGATCTAGGCGGTCAGACGCTTACTCCGGGAGTTTACAACTCTGCCACTTCTGTCGGTCTGACTGGCACCCTGACACTTGATGGCGAGGGTGACCCCGATGCAGTTTTTATTATCCAAGCCGGATCTACTCTCACCACCGCTTCTTCCAGCCAAATCTCCCTGACCAATAGCGCTCAAGCCTGTAATGTCTTTTGGCAAGTCGGATCTTCTGCCACTATCGGAACATCCACTCACCTTATCGGTACAGTTATCGCTTTAACCTCTATCACAGATGATGGCGGATCCACCATAGACGGCCGCTTACTTGCCAGAAATGGTGCGGTCACCCTAAACAACTCCACCATTGCCAAACAAGATTGCGCTCCTACTCCCACGCCCACTCCCACAGATACACCTACTCCCACGCCTACACCCACTGACACTCCCACACCCACCGTAGAATCCACCTCCACCACGACTTCCTCCACCAGCACCTCTACCAGCTCTTCCTCTTCTGGTGGCTCCTCCAGTTGTACTTCGTCAGGAATTACCACCGTACCTCTCATTCTCGATACCAGCAGGGTCAGTTCCACTAGTATTCGAGTCAGCTGGGGACCCTACGAGGGCCTGAACGACTTCATCGTCAAATATGGTTTCTCAAAAGATGACTTGCAGTTTAATTACAAAGTCTCCGGACTATCCACCACCATCAACGATCTCCCGACAAATCAATCCATCTGGGTCCAGGTCGCTGCTACAGACAACTGTGCCGTCGGCACTTTTGGACCATCAGTGTTCACTGGGGGGACAGCCACCACTCTTATTCCCCGCTTTCCCAACACCGGTAATCCCCGCCTACCCAATACCGGTATCGGGCCCAGTGACAACAGTATTTATTGGCAAATCCTAGAAGCATTCTTTTTGAGTCTATTGATTTTTCTACTGGGTTGCCGCATCTATAGGTTTTCCTTACGGCAGTTTATCTCCATACTTTTGTTGCCCCTTATTTTCGCTGCCAATTCAAACACGATTTTTGCCCAAGACAGCCCCAGCGTGCTCTACGTTCCGTTGATCGGCATCACCTCCGTGCCGAAACCCTTAGCGCTAACAAAACCAGGTGCTGTCACCTATAACTACGCCGTCAAAAACTTTTTGGTAGAAGTGCCCTTGAGTGATGTTCAGGTTGTGGATGATCATTGTAGCCCCATCAAATTCATTACTGGCGATGACGACCGGGATACCATGCTTGACTACAGCGAGACCTGGAGGTATACCTGTGTCGCCAAACTTTCCGAGACCACCCAAAGCATGGCCACAGCCACTGGGCATGCAAATAATATGACAGCCATTCATCGAGCTTACTCCACTGTCGTTGTCGGTTCGGCTGACCCTCACCCCTTGGTTAGTATAGTCAACATCACTAAAGTCGCTTATCCTCTATCTCTACCTTACGGCGGGGGCAAGATTACCTACACCTACAAAGTCAACAACCCCGGCGTTGTTCCCTTAAGTGATGTCACCGTCACTGACGATAAATGTAGTGCTATGTCCAGTCAGCTGGGAGACACAAACGGCAATGGACTTTTAGACATGCATGAAGTCTGGATCTATACCTGTGTCGCCAAGCTAAAACAGTCCACCACGAACACGGTCACTGTCACCGCCTTTGCCGGTGGCTTGAAAGCCGTAGATGATGCCGTGCTTACCGTCAGTGTAAATACTCCTCGTTTTCCAAACACTGGATTAAGTTCCAGCCTGGGAAACCTGCTCTGGAAGATCATCCCGAGCATGATACTCGTCTTCACAGTCATATATCTTTTAACTCACAAGCGTAATTCTAGAAAAACCAAATGAATATCACCTCTTATCTTAAGTCAGTGCTGTTTGCGGGCCTCGTTATCGGTACAGCCTTCATGTTCGGCAGCCAGATATTTGTTCACCAACCAAGCCCTTCCAATACTTCTTACGGTTGGAAAGTCCCCCCAGGCGTATTTCAGCCTGCAGGACAAGTATCCGACTTAGGTGCGTATTCTGATATCCGTGATCCAGGTGGTGCACAGAGAGGTCTTCCTGTCCGCCTCCAGATTCCCATCATCGGTGTAGATACCGCCATTGAAGACGCTTACATCACTTATGACGGTAGGATGGATGTACCTGCAGGTTCCGTAAATGTTGCTTGGTTTGCACTGGGACCTCACCCGGGACAAGTGGGCAGCGCCGTTATCGGTGGACATTTCGGCATCGATGATGGCGTACCCAAGGTTTTCTATAACCTAAACAAACTTGAAGTCGGAGACAAAGTTTATGTAGTGGATGATACAGATACCACACTTGCTTTTATTGTCCGATCCATCCGGTCGTTTGATCTAAATGCCGACGCCACCACCGTATTTACCTCCCACGACGGTTTGGCCCACTTGAACCTTATTACCTGTGAGGGACCATGGAATCAGGTGGACGACACTTATCCGGACCGACGGGTAGTCTTCACCGATGCCATTCCCTCCGAGGGCACTGTTACTGTCATTCCCAAACTTCCAGATACAGCCGCAGATGAATTGAAGCTTAGTACCACCAATGTTTTTGCTACTGCATCCGGAGTGTTGGTTATTTTTCTTTCGATAGCACTCATTGCCTTTGTCGCCTATAAAGTTGTCCGTCGATGACGCCCACAGTCAGTCAGCGTCTACTGGCTTTGTCTTGGGATATAGCCACCAGGCCAAAACTTTATCGTCAATTAGCTTCAAATCCTTATTCTCTTTCAGCTTTACAGGAAATGTCCGACCGTTTCCCCGGTTTTAGTACTGCCGACATCATCACCGCAGTCCTGCTGGCCGAACCGAAAGCCGCCTACGACAGAAACTTCCAGCTGCTTGACATCTCACAGCAGGCCAGGCAGCGAGCCCAAGAAAAAGCCGTATCTGCCAACTTACACAGACGACTCGCTGTCTGCCACAAAAGTCACATTAACGAGTTTAACCAGTTACCCAAAGAGTTCGTCTTCGCCTGCCTGTCTTTGGCAGTTTTCAAAACCGGTGACTTTTATGAAATAGAGCAAAATTTTTCCCAAAAACAAAGACTGGATGCTCGTTTATCCATCATCAAACTTGTAGAAGCTTTACCTACAGTCAAAGTTCGCGTCCCTGTCACCAAAATCGCCGTAGTTGCTTTGTCTCTTATCTTGCTTGCTTGCCTTTCCGGTCTATTAACTTGGAAAACCCTGGTTATCGCCCGGCAGCAAGTAGTAATACCGCCAGTATTGGGGGTAAGCACAGCAGAAGAAGTAGTCCATCCAGGCGATCCGGTCAGGCTGACCATCCCTGCCCTCAGTATTGATGCCGCCATCGAGCCCGTTAGGTTTACACCGGAGGGAGTTATGCAGGTTCCCGATAATCCCGCAAATGTAGGCTGGTTTAAGCTCGGACCACGGCCCGGAGAGATCGGCAGCGCTGTCATAGGGGGGCACTTTGACGGTGAAAATGGCCAGGCAGGAGTGTTCACCGCATTGCATCAGCTTACAGTCGGGGATTCCATTTACGTCAAAGATAGTCACGGGATTACCAGTGTTTTTGTAGTTCGTGACAAACAAATCTACGATTCTGGATATGCTGATGATGTTTTCAGCCGCAGCGATGCTGCTCACCTAAATCTCATCACCTGTGATGGGACATGGGACAAAAATAACCAAAGTTATACAAAAAGACTTGTTATTTTTGCCGACCTCAAACCATAGTATTGCTTCGGGGACAGACCCTGAAGTACAGAATTGTATACCGTCAAGAACTGTCGCGGCAGCTGCGTTACAATATAGCCATGATTCGACCACATTCCCGCCGACTCCACCCAAATATCCAGCTTATAGCCTGGTTTAATTTCCTCTTGGACCTGCGTTTCTATGCACCGATCCTGATTCTCTATTTTGCCCAAGTCACCGGCAGCTTTGCCCTGGGCATGAGTCTGTTTTCAGTCACCATGCTTTCCGCCGCTGTCCTGGAGATACCTACGGGCGTGCTCTCTGACAGGCTGGGTAGAAAGCAAACCCTCGTCGTCGGGGCCGTTTCTGCTTTACTCGCCGTCCTGTTTTATGCCATCGGAGCCGGCTACTGGGCTCTCGCCCTCGGTGCCCTGCTGGAGGGCCTATCCCGCGCCTTGTTTAGCGGCAACAATGACGCCCTCCTGCATGACAGCTTGCTTGAGCATGGCAATGAACATGAATTCGCTGAGTACTCAGGCAAGACAGAGTCCCTAAGCCAAGTCGCCATCGCCGTCGTCTCCATCCTTGGCGGCATTATTGCTTTCTACTCCTTTACCCTGGTCATGTATTTGTCCCTACTTCCCGCACTTGCTGGAGTATTTGTCGCCCTGTTGATTCGTGAGCCAAACATAGATACTCAGAAAAATGAGGGCAATATTTACCTTCATCTGGGGCAAGCCTTGAGACTCTTCTGGGCAAACAAGAAACTCCGCCTCCTCTCTCTGAGTTCCATGATTGGCTACAGTCAGAGTGAAGCTGGGTACCAATTCCGTTCTGCCTTCTTTGCCACTCTCTGGCCAGTCTGGGCCATTGGTATCGCCAAAGCACTGGGCAGCGTCGGCGCTGCCGCCAGCTTCTGGTTTGCCGGTGCTTTGATCAAACGCTTCGGTGAGTTTGTCGTCGTGCTCATGTCCAAGGGGTATAGCATCGTGACCAACATCATCTCCACCATCATGCCGGGAGTCTGGTCTCCACTCATCATGTCCTCCAATTCCTTATTTTTTGGCTCCGCCAGTACCGCCTCTTCGGCCCTCAAACAAAAAGAATACAGCCAGCACCAAAGAGCCACCATGGCTTCACTGGATTCACTCGGTGGTTCTGCTATGTATGGACTCGTCGCCATTCTCCTTGGTCTGGTCGCGGACGCCTGGTCGCCGGCCACAGGCATCCTGGCTCTACAATCCCTGGCTTTCGTTTCGATGCTGATTACCTGGTATCTCTACCGGACAGATAAACAGGCATAAATCCTTACTTAGGAACAATTCTTCATGGACAACCAACCCAATCTACTACCAGTCAAATCATTTCAGGAAACCCTTCACGGAGGGTACTGTGGCCCCGCAACTCTCAAGATGGTGTTGGCCTACTATGGCATTGAAAAATCAGAGGACAAGCTAGCCCAAGCTTGTGGCAAAGACACTGAGCTGGGTGTAGATGATCAAGCCATTAAAAGAATCGCGGAAAGTTTTGGTCTAAGAGTTGAAATCAAAAACAATTCTTCTTTTGATGACATTCAATCCTGGCTAGAGAAGAAGGTACCTGTGATCGTTAACTGGTTTACCCGCGGTCGCACTGACTATGCCGAAGATGAGGTGGCGGATGGCCATTATTCCGTCGTAGTTGGCCTGGATGACCAGCATATCTACCTCCAAGATCCCGAGGTCGGCCGTGTCCGAAAGATTGAAAAAGATGAGTTCAAGAAAGTTTGGTTTGATTTCTCCTCCGAGTTCATCGAGAAGTGGGAAGACCTGATCGTGAGACAGGTCATCGCCATTTACCGATAAATCAATACTTTTCCCACTTCAAGGACGGACCCTGAAGCACTGAAAAAAAACGACTGATATTTCAGTCGTCATAAAGTCAAACGGAAGTTCACCTGGCCACAGCCCCGATCACGTATATAATCAGAATCGCTGCCGCCCAGGGTGCCCCCCAAACAGTGTTGGCTGCAATCAGGCCAAGAACCAAAACGCCAAATTCGATTGCTACCCGGACCCAGATAGCTGGGTTATCTAGGTCCCAATCTCCATATTTGGTCCTCACGTTCGAGATCGCCAATAAAACAATTGCGATCAACAACGCTGTCCAACCCCAAGCTACCCATAGAGCGATTAGTACCGTTATTCGAACAGCCAGTCCGATAAGTAAACTCATTACTTTCCTCCATGTAAATTTACCGAAAGCATGCGAATTTTATCACTTTGGCCTCCTATCTAACAACCTCGGAGGTTAAACATGCCTGAACCTCGGGATTACTTAAGGGTCTGACCCTCAAGCACTAGTCACCCAACCTCGCCTGATACTTCATCTCGCCTCTATCGGAATAAAACTTCAGCTCCACTGCGCTTTGCTTAACCAGCTCCTCGTTTACCAGTTTGCCTTCCTTGCACCCCGCTGGATTTTCCCGCAAACCCTCCTGAGAACTATTTTTGGATTTCTTCATATATCCGGCTGGCGTAAACCGTGGCGTGGACTCACAGCCAATCCAGACCCAAGCCAAGGGCCTCCCAAACTTATCATCCTGATATCTGTCATATTCCAGCCAAATTTTTCGACCACTAATTAATTTCCCCAATGCCCTACCCGCCTCTTCATATCCCTTTTCTCCCCTGTCAGGGGCGTTTACCGCTAGCAATCTCACTGTAGTTCCATTCGTCAGCTGGAATGTATCGCCATCCTCGACTCCCGCCACCACACCAGTTTTCGGAAAAACTGTTTGCGAAGCGTAATAATTAGTCGTCTCCGTCAAAATTTTCAGGCCACCTATCCGCTGGGTGAACAAAATCCCCGGTATCAACACCAGTGGTACACCCATAGCCAAAAGCCGCTTCCGCGTCAAAAACTTTTTCTTTGTCTTACTCTTGCCCATATACTCTAGTCTAACCAACTTCTTAAGAGGGAAAACCTTGAAGTGCATGATGTATAGTTGGAATTATATGGCAGCCATGAGCATTATCGATCAAGTATTAAGCTTTCCTTCCGAGACAAGAACAATAGAATTCAAAAGACTCGGATCTAGGAACGAGGGGGTGGACAGAACCCTTGAGTCTATCACCGCCATGGCTAACACGGATGGAGGGTTAATTATAATCGGGGTCGATGATCCGGTTAAGTCGAGGTTAAAAGGCATGGATAGAGTATTTGGGATCGAAGAAAATCTGGAGTTATTTGATGAAATCGGCAGGACAGTCAGAAAGATAATGCCTCCAATTAGTAATATCTGGCCACCAGAATATGTCAGCATACCTAACAAGGGGATTAGAGTAGGTCTACTAAATATTCCCAAAGTTTCTGATTGTTTTAGATCCTATGAGAACCATGTTTACGTCAGGCTAGAGAAAGGCAATAAACGTCTTTCCCCTCAGGAAATTATTCATTTCTCCTATATCAAAGGCTTTGAGAGAGCTGATAATGAATTAGTTAATGTTGATTTCCCTCTCCTCGAGACTGAATTATATGAGACTTGGAAAACAAAACGTAAAATCAAGAATGAAGGTATAAGAAGGAACTTGGAAAAAACTGGACTAGCGAGGAAGGAGAGAGGAAAACTAAAACCGACACGCGCAGCGGTTTTACTTTTTACGGAATATCCAAATGATTTGATGGATACAAAATGTGCGATTAGAATCCTACAATACGAAGGAAATCTAGAAACAATTACAGATACACTTAATATAATTGGAACACCAATCACGGTAGGAGGTCCTGTAATAAAGCAAATATACGAAGCAAGCGAAACAGTTTTGGGTCTATTGAGCAGGGGACTAAAAGTATCAAGCGGCTTTGTAGCTAAATATAAAGTTCCTGAAAGAGCCATTAGAGAAGCCATCACTAATGCAGTTATTCACAGAGACTATCACACCAAAAAAGATATCGAAATCAAAATATTTGAAGATAGAATAGAAATTCAAAGTCCTGGACTATTACCTTTCAATATCACTCCATCCAACATCGGAATTGAAAGAGCACATGGTTATAGAAATGATTTATTAGTCAAACATCTTCGCGATTTCCCCCAACCTCCTAACTTGGATCAAAACGAAGGAGTAAAAGCAATGAGAATAGTAATGAGAAAAGCCAACCTTTTCCCTCCGATATTTTTAACTTATCCATATCTTCAAGACGCAGTAAAAGTGGTACTGCTAAACGAGACTGCGCCCAGTGAATGGGATAAGGTCTCAGCATACCTCACTAAGAACAAATATATTTCCAACAAAGAAGCACGCGCAATTTTGAACAAAGACTTATCAACCGTATCAAAGTTTTTCGGAAAATGGGTAAGACAAGGGGTCCTGACGAAAATCACTCCCAGAACTGGGGCGAAGAGAAACGTCAAATACCGTTTGCCTAGTACAGACGAAAGAAGTTTATTAGCAAGTACAAAAAGTAAATAACGCATAATCACCTCATTTTGAGGCTGAATCCTAAGATGTTAATTACCAAAGCATAAATACGATGCCATGGCTACGAACTGCACAATTACCCATTACAACCAACGTATCAATCTCGGAAATTCGACAACTTTCGACTCCGAATGACGGAAAAATTAGCCCGAGAACCTCGGAGGTAGTCTGCCTACCTCCAATTTAACTAGTGTTTTTTGATGTGACCCCACCGGGAATCGAACCCGGATTACAAGGATGAGAACCTGGCGTCCTAACCGTTAGACGATGGGGCCATAACCGAGGCTAATTATAACATTAAAAAAGGCACAGCCTCATTTTTTTGAGTCTGTGCTATTGTTTTACTTTTCCAAAGTGAAAATCAGCCGGTCTACCTCAGAATTTCCATGCCCACGGGAGGTTCCCGCCGTAGATACCAGCCGCCAGCCCTTATCCAGCAGGTAATCCAGTAGCAGGTATCCGGCATCGGAGTCACGAGAATCGAGTTGATAAAAGTCGACATGGGCCATGGCCTTCGGCAGTTGCTGCTCATGTCGAGTCACTGCTTGATCAAAGCCATTGTCGCGCAGAAAGATCAGGCATTCGACCAGCAGCGCACGGTGGTAGTCTACTCCTGGACCGACGTGGGTCATTTCGGGAGTACCAATGCAGTGCGGAGTGGGGACAACCAGAATTACGTACGACATTTTCACCTCTTGTATAATTGTGCCCTATAATCGTACAATCCAATCTCCACTATGTCAATAATTTAGGACTATCTTCAGGCCAAAAAAAAGCCTTAGTCACCAGCTAAGGCTAATTCAAACTCGACTCCTATTACTGCTTCAACGGGCTCGACACGTGCCGGGCACAAGCTCCGTAGTTGTTTTTTCATCATCATTTTGGAGCCCAATGCCACCACCTCACGGTTCAGGGTATCGTATATCTCCCAGTCGTTTGCAAAATACTTTTGCCAGACAAACCACATGTCCCCGGGTATGGGCCGTAGTTTGCACCAGTCTTGGACCTGCCTCCTGCGTAGTCTAAATCTACCAGGAGGCCCGATACTGGGCGCCCTATCGGCTTTACGGTGCCTGTCTCCATTACCGTTTCTGTGGGGCTGTTTGTTCCTCTGCTTACGCTGCTTCGGTTCACTATACCCATTTTTGCGGCCGGTTTGTATCAACGTGTCTCCTTTGAATGTGCTCCAGGACGTTGATCCATCCTAGCACTTACCCTATACAATATAGTAGTCCTTGACAAATTGTCACCTTGGCTGTATAGTTCCCCTCTGATACTGCCCTGTATCCCATTATTGGACTTATGGATGAGCCCACACCCTTTCAAGGGTTTGTTTAATTTTAAGTGAGGCTAAAAACCATCCTTGACGGGAGTATCAAAAACTATTATCTTTAAGGCTTATGAACAACCAACCTATCTTCCTGACCCAAAAAGGTTTTGATAGCTTAAAAGCAGAACTCGAAGATTTACTCAATACCAAACTCCCCCAGGCTGTGGAGCGGGTTTCTCGTGCTCGGGAATTCGGAGACCTCTCCGAAAACTCCGAATACCACGCCGCCCGTGAAGACCATGCCTGGATCCAGGGTAGGATTGAAGAGCTGACTGATATCGTTTCTCGTGCTCAAGTAGTCAACAACAATGGTACTAATCAAGTAGCCATTGGTTGCTCTGTCACTGTCACCGTCAATGGTGGG
>Ga0156478_126_pt1 | contig 29173 bp, 36 predicted proteins | sample RifOxyB1_FD_110625 | JGI IMG/M metagenome (GOLD analysis project Ga0156478, IMG submission 110625) | Candidatus Collierbacteria bacterium RIFOXYB1_FULL_49_13 | reverse complement strand
AAAGCTGCCGTCCCTGGGGCTTTCGTCTCTAATATTTCCAAAGCCGTCGAAGCTGTCATTAAAGCGGCTGGCTACTCCACCATCAAAGAGCTCACCGGTCACGGGGTCGGCAAGCAGCTACATATGGATCCATATGTCCCAAACTACTACGACCCCCACGCCCCGGATTCCCAGCTCTACACCGGCCAAACCCTCGCCATCGAGCCCATGTACTCCACCGGTTCCGGTAAAATCGCCTTTGCCAAGGACGGCTGGACCATCACCACCGCCGACCACTCCACCGCCGCTCTCTTCGAGCACACGATCGCCATCACCCCCCGCGGCCCCCGCATCCTCACCATTTAATCCTTAACCTGTCATTCCGAGCGCCCGCCTTCCGAAGCTTTTCCCCCATATTCACAATCCAGCCTCTTGCCTGGTAAGGTACCCCCATCGTTCTTTGTAGCAACAGTGGAGGTCGTATGTCAGACAAAGGTGGTGGCCGCCAAGGTGGTGGCAGTAGTGAACCGAACGGACCCAACGAAGCAGCGCGAGATGCTGCACGTGATGCCGGGCTAAGCCGCGAAGAACGTCGTGAACTGCACGACAGAATCAGCGGCAGAGACCTGACTGCCAGGGAAGTCCGCGAAGAAGCTGAAGCTATCAAAAAAGGCCAATAGTGTTACTCGCTCGCTCTTTTGCGAGCTTTTTTGTATGATAGGCACAATGATAATTGAGCCAGAAAACTCAGATTTTGATAAGCTTAGCCAGAAACTAACTCCACTCGTGGGTAAACAAGTGTTCCAGGCGTATCACACGTATGGCACAATGTTCCTGTTTGATTGCGGAGAGAGAATAGAGAAAGTTACTGGAGGTAAAATCAGCTACATCGGAGAGTGTTCAGTAGTAATCGAAGCTGACACCAGGGTTCTCACACAACGTGATGTTAAAATCGTCGACTCATCAGACGACGTAGAAGTATTGCGATCGAAAATATCCACCCTAACCGATCTAGTTGTCCAGAAAGTTTCTTTTGCTAAATCAGACATCGCCCCAGAAATGACATTCCACTTTTCAAACAACATAACCCTCGACGTTTCACTGACTGTCCCCAAAGATAGAAGTGTCGGTGTCCGACTTCCGACGTCCAACTGGATCGACATTGGACCAGGACGGGTCTGGAAAGAAGTTACGGGGGACCACATAGACAAGTAGTACCCCCCCAACCTCGGAGGTTAAACATGCCTGAACCTCGGGATATTCCCTCCCCTGCGAAGGGGAGGGTCAGGGAGAGGTTTAGAAGCTTTTCCCCCATATTCACAATCCAGCCTCTTGTCTGGTAAAATACACCAGCTCATGGTAAAATAATGCACATCCGCAAATATGGCACAAGCCGAAATCACTAAAGTCAAAGGTACCATTACCGAATCTCTCCCAAACGCTCAGTTTAGAGTAGACACGGAGGATGGCCGCCAAGTTCTTGCCCACCTATCCGGTAAGATGCGGCTTTACAAGATCCGGGTTATGCCAGGAGATAAGGTAGTCGTCGAGATGAATTCATACGATGACAAACGCGGCCGCATTACCTACCGTGAAAAATAGTTTATCCGCCGCCAGGTGGACCTGCCCACAAATATTTTGCTTCTAAAATGAAAGTTAAAGCATCAGTTAAAAAACGCTGCCAAAATTGTAAAGTCGTCCGTCGTCGCGGTCGGATTTTTATTATTTGTACCAACCCTCGCCATAAACAGCGCCAGGGATAATACCAAGTATGCCACGCTTATCTGGAGTCGACATTCCCAATAACAAAGCCATCAAAGTGGCTCTCACCTATATTCATGGTATTGGTGATTTCCAGGCCTCCCGCATTTTAAAGACTGTCAAAATTGACCCCGATCTTAAAACTGACAAACTTAGTAGTGCACAAATCCAATCACTCGGTGCCGAGATCGGCAAGACTCCCACTGAAGGAGACCTGCGTCAGATTGTCCGCGAGAATATTCAGCGGCTTCGTCGTATTGGCTCCTACCGCGGTATGCGTCACGGTATGCGTCTTCCGTCTCGCGGCCAGAGAACCCACACCAATGCCCGCACCCTCAAAGGCAAACGCCGCACCGTCGGTGCTATGACCAAAGAAATGCGTCAAAAACTAGATACAGCAACTAAATAACCATGGCTACTAAACCCACCACTACCAAGAAATCCAAGAGTAACTTCACCTCTGTGACCAATGGTCGCCTCTATATCAAAGCCTCCTTCAATAACACCCTGGTCACCTTCACTGATGAACGCGGCAATGTGGTCACCTGGGCCAACACCGGCTCCGTCGGTTTCAAAGGTGCCCGTAAGTCCACTCCATTTGCAGCGACCACTACTATCGAGGAAGCCGTCAAAAAAGCCAAAGAAAAAGGCATGACCACCCTTTCGGTCTTCATCAAAGGCCCTGGCCCCGGCCGCGACGCCGTCCTCCGTGTCCTTAGAAATGCTGGTTTCTCTATCAATCAGGTTGCCGATATTACCCCCATTCCTCACAACGGTTGCCGCCCCAAGAAACCCAGACGCGTATAAATTATTAACTATATATTTCTGACAGCTGTTCGCTGTTAACTGATAACTTAAAAAATGGCCAAATACACCGGACCCCAATGCCGTCTCTGTCGCCGCGAAGGTGTCAAGCTTTATCTTAAAGGTGCTCGCTGTTTTAGCACCAAATGCCCCATCGAAAAGCGTGGAGGTCAGATTCCCGGAGTTCATGGAAAACGCTACTCCAGGAGACTGTCCGATTATGGTGCTCAGCTTCGCGAGAAACAAAAAGTCAAACGTCTTTATCAGGTTTTGGAAAAGCAGTTTGCCCGTTATTACGAGCTGGCTACCAAATCCCCTTCAAACACCGGTGTCCGTCTTCTCCAGCTTCTGGAGACCCGCCTGGACAACACTGTCTACCGTTCCGGTCTGGTGACCAACCGTTCCGATGCCCGCCAGCTGGTGGCTCACGGCAACGTCCTGGTCAACGGTAAGAAAGTCTCAGTTCCTTCCTTCCAGGTCAAAACTGATTCCGTCATTAGTATTGCTCCAAAAGCCACCACGTTTGACGCGATCAAACAGGCTGTCGAGGCCAAGATCAATCCCCCCAAATGGATTGAGACCAAAGGCGCCGCCGCTCACGTTCTCCGCTTGCCAGAGAGGGCTGAGATAGGCGATGATATAAATGAAAGATTAATTATTGAATATTATTCTCGTTAAATCTATGAAACAACCTTCCTTCACCATTAATGTTGCCAAACAAGACGGCAACACCGCCCAAGTCCACATCGAGCCTTTAGAAAAAGGTTTTGGGCACACTCTCGGTAATGCCCTCCGCCGTATTATGCTCACCGATCTTCCTGGTGCTGCCGCATCCCACGTCCAGATTGATGGCGTCAACCACCAATTCACCACCCTGGGTGGACTCCAGCAAAACATCGTCGATTTCATCTTAAATCTTAAGCAAGTCCGCTTCCAACTCGAGGGTGACCAGCCAATCGCAGTCAAACTCAACAAAAAAGGCCAGGGAGAAATCACCGCCGCTGACTTCGATTGCCCCACCGGCGTTAAAGTCACCAACCCGGAGCACGTTCTCGGCAGTCTGACTAGTGATAAATCAAAGTTCAATGCCGTCATCACCGTTGCCCCCGGCACCGGTTATGCTCCCGCTGAAGAGCACGCCACCAAAGAGATCGGTGTCATTCCCCTGGATGCCTCCTTCTCTCCCGTCATCCATGCTGCTTACACCGTCGAGGCCACTCGTGTCGGCCGCCGCACTGACTTAGACAAGATCATCTTTGATATCGAAACCGATGGTAGTATCACTGCTCAGGCAGCCATCGAGGAGTCTGCCCGCATCCTGCTGGCTTACTTAAACCAAATCATCGACCCAGTCATCGCTGAAGTTCCGGCCGCTGTCATCTCCACCAACCCGCTTCTCGACCAATCAGTCGAAGAGTTGGAGCTACCTACCCGGATCACCAATGCCCTTAAAAAAGGCGGCTTCAAGAAATTGTCCGATTTCTCCGTTGCCACCAAATCTGATCTGATGAAGGTGAAAAACCTGGGTGAGAAAACCGTCAACGAGATTATCGATAGCCTAAAAAATAAAGGAATTAAGGTAGAATAAATATATGTCCAGGCGTCATCAAGTCTTCGGCAGAAAGTTAGGCCGCAACATCAACCAAAGGAAGTCTCTGTTTAAGAGCTTAATCAACTCCCTTATTGCCCGAGGAGAGATTTCCACCACCCAAGCCAAAGCCAAGGCCATCCAGGGCTTGTTCGACAAGCTGGTCACCAAAGCCAAGCTGGGTACTGTCCACATGCGTCGTCTCCTCCACGCCTTTCTTCAGGACAAATCCGCCGTCAACAAACTTGTCGACGAGCTTGCTCCCAAGTTCGGTTCCCGAGGCAGTGGCTTTACCAGCATCACCAAACTCGGCCACCGTCGTGGCGACAATGCCGAGATCGTCAAATTGACCTTAGTTGGTTCCCCTACCCCTGCTACCCCAGTTACTCCTGCTGCCCCTACTGCCCCTAAAACCAAAAAGACCACTACTAAAAAACCTCTAAAATCTAAAATCTCAAATCTAAAATCTTAAATATGAACACCGTTTCGCTTAAGGCCAGTCAAATAAACCGCCGTTGGCATCTCATTGATCTCGATGGGCAAATCCTAGGACGTACCGCCACCAAAGCTGCTGGTCTGCTCATCGGCAAGCACAAACCTGAGTACACCTCTCATATCGATTCAGGCGACTATGTGGTCGTCATCAATACCGACAAACTTAAAGTCACCGGTAAGAAACTTGCCCAGAAAACCTACTACCGCCACTCAGGTTATCCTGGTAACCTAAAAGCTCAAACCCTGGAAGAAAAGATGGCCCAGGATTCCACCAAGGTCTTCCAAAAAGCTGTCAAGGGAATGCTGCCCAAAAATAAACTTCAGGCTCCTCGCATGGCCCGCATGAAAATCTTCAAAGAAGCGACCCACCCTTACGCTGACAAATTTAATCAAAAATAATTCTATCCTAATCATGGCTACCAAAAAATCAAGCATTCCCAAAAAAATCGTTAAAAACAAGGCAAAACCCGCCGCTGCCAAGAAGATTAGCTTCATTGCTGCTTCCGGTCGTCGCAAGACTGCTGTCGCCCGCGTCCGCCTCTTTGAGGGTAAAGATGAGATCATTGTCAATGGCAAACCCATTAGCCAATACTGGCCCGGTGAACTCAACAAGACCGCCTACGAAGAACCCTTCAAAACCACCAATACTCTCAACAAATACACCGCCACAGTCAAGGTTGCTGGTTCCGGTACCAACTCCCAGATGGGTGCTTTCTTGACCGCTATCTCCAAAGCTATCTCCACTCTCAATGTCGAGCAATTTCGTCCCACTCTCAAGAAACGCGGTTTTCTTACCCGAGATCCCCGCATGAAAGAGACCCGCAAGATCGGTGCCGCCCACGGTGCCCGCGCCAAGAGACAATCACCGAAACGTTAATTTCCCTTTGTCATTCCGAGCGTAGTCGAGGAATCCCTTGGTTTCGTCATCTGCCTTCCTATTCCCTCTCCTGCCAAGGAGAGGGCTAGGGTGAGGTATAATCATGTGTATGCAACACAAACTAGATTATCCCCAAAAACAGTTTGAGCACGCCATCGTCGCCGTCGACGTGGTTATCTTCACCATTCTCGATTCTCAGTTATCAGTTCTCTTGCTCGAGCTCAAAGAAGCCCCGCTTACGGGTAAATGGGCTTTACCAGGCGGGTTGGTCAGGGTGGACGAGGACTGTGACCAGGCTGTCGCCCGCCATCTCCAGGAAAAAGCCAATGTCAGTGATATTTACACCGAGCAGCTCTTCACTTTTTCTGCCATCGATCGCGACCCTCACGGCCGCGTCATCTCTGTTTCTTACTTCACTCTGGCGCCTCAGGACAAACTCCACCCTCAGACCACTCCGCGTTACCAGGGTATCGCCCTCCATCCACTTTCTCGGCTACCGGATCTGGCCTATGACCACCGCCAAATCATCGACACTGCCCTGTCCCGCCTCCGCTCCAAGATCGAGTACACCAATGTCGTCTATTCATTACTACCCAAGGAATTTACCTTGACGCAGCTACAGTCTACCTACGAAGTCATCCTCGGCCGCCCTCTGGACAAGCGTAATTTTAGAAAGAAAATTCTCTCGCTCGGGTTAGTCAAATCCCTCGACCGGACCACCGCCGGCCTGGCTCACCGCCCTGCTCAGCTCTACGCGTTCATCAATAGGAAACCCACCTTCGCCAACATTCTCTAATCTAGCCAGATTTCCTCCTGGGACGGTGACCGAATGGGCTCCTCCCAGGTGGAAATCCACGCATGTGCTAAAATTCCCCAGTTGACACTAACTCAAGTTAGTGTAAAATAAACCATAAGTTCCTTAACATTCTATTCTAACTCTAAGGAGAAGAATCTATGAAGTTCCAAGCTGTTCGTCTCGAAACACCGTCTCGCCTCACAGAAAATGATGCTGCCGGTGCTGTCGATGTCCAGCCGACTTTCATGCCGAAAGGCGGTCTGGCCGTTGCTGGAGGTGACCTGATCATCTGGATCTGTGTCAGAATCTTCGAGCTCTTCGCCCGCCTTGGTGGCTATCTTTTTGCTACCGAGGATGTGCACCCATACGGTCACGTATCGCTGGCCAGCTCTTATATCGGGTTGGCGCCGTTTACCAAACTGACCTTAGCGATGGTCAAATCCTGGGATCCGGCCAACCCGCCGATTGCCAAACACGCCAAATTCACCTACGCACAACTGATCAAGTATCTGGAGACCGTAAAGTTTCAGGTACTTTGGCCTGATCACGCTCTCGCGGGACAGCCGGAAACCTATGTCGTCGATCAGATTCGCCGGCATCCGTTTCTCAATCTTTGGATCAGTAAAGGCCATCGCCGTTCCCGCATCACGGGGATCATCCCTGATTCCTACGCTGCCGGTGCAATGAATGATGGTTTGCTGACTGGCCTGATTGCTGCCCTAAAAGAGATCGGTATTACCCGCATCTTCGTCTTTGGCTTAGCCGGCGATTTTTGCGTTGGTGCTACTGCACTCAGCTTGTTAGCTGCTGGTTTTGAGGTCTGGGTGGTTGTCGATGCTCAGTGTTGTGTCGCCGCACCGCTCGACTCCGCCGATTTTGACTCCACCATCTTTGTACAGTTGGGTGATAACCCGACCACCGAAGATCTGATGGTTTTCCAGCTTGTCGCCGCTGGCTGTCACTTCACCAATTTTGATCTTCTCAGCCAAGCCGCCTAGAGCCTAAGGAGAAAATCGCATGTTCACTCTTGTTAGTCACTGGTATCAGCCTGTTATCCGTCAGCGTGCACAAGCCATCGCCCAGGGCGAGGTCCACATCGATGTTGCTGCGCTTACGGCTGCCTCGCAAGTTCCCGACGATGAAAAAGGTGGCGCCATCATTCTGGACATTTCTTCCAGTATGACCGGAATTGGTCTTACCAATCTCAAGATCGCTGCCAAGCAAGCGTTGGAAGATTTGCCCGACGGTACCAAAGTCACCATCATCACCTTCTCGGGTTATTCCGATTTTGGTAGTGATGGTCACGCTATTTTTCAGTCGTTGGCTCAGGATACCGTCTTGACGCCTTCCTCCCGCATCGAGCTTGCAAAAGAAATTGACAAGCTGCAAGCAGGTGGCTACACCCGTTTCTTCGAGCCGACATTTTCCGGTATTCACTGGCTGTCGCAGCTGGGGGAAATGGCCAAAGTCGTCATACTCTGTACCGATGGCGAACCAACTGTGCCCTTCGTCAACCCAGGATCATGGAGCAAGTTCTTCCGTGACCTCGGCACCACGGTTATTCCTCAAGAGGAAGATAACGACCTCATGCTCCAGCTCTGTGCCCAGTTGCTCGGCTTGGGTGCTCCCTTGTTTGCTTACGGCATGGGCACCGCCTACCAAGAAGATATCTTGACTGCCTGGGTGGAAGCCGCTGGTGGTGAGTCCCGCCTCTTTCATGTCACTTCCGGTGGGGCTGGCCTAAATGCTGCTATGCAGCAATCGATTGCCCGTCTTGCCAAGGCTGTAGCCCACAAGGTCGAAATTGCCTTCGTTGCTGCCGCGGGTGTAGAAATTGTCGATATCTTTGCCATGGTGCCTGCACCACGGCATGTCGGCAACATCGACCCCGCTCTGGCAGTCGACAAAGTCGGCATGGTCAACTCCGCCGAAGGCGCCCCTTACCAGGTCGTCTTTCGTTTCCTCGGCACCCCGCCGCTAGCTCAATCGGTCCCGGTTGCTACCATCAAAGTCACCTACTATGTCGGGACCCAACAGTTCACTGAGGAATTTCCTCTCACCATCGACGTCACCAACGATCAAGATCTAGTGGCCTCACGACAGGACGATTCAGTCGCCGTCACGCTGACCAAAACTCAGTCGCTCTTAGGGGCTGACCAGGCACTCCGCGACCTTACTGCTGCCCGGACCAGAGGCGATCAGGATGCCATTGATCGTGCTACTGCCGCCTTTACCCGGTCCAAAACCATGGCCGCGGCTACCAACGATCCGGCATTATCCGCCTTACTTTCGGGTATGGCTTCAGGTGATCCGGACATTGCCCGCGACAGTCTCTCTCGGGCCCGCAGTATGCACGTTGACCTCGACAAATTGCTCGATGGTTTGGAGGCGGAAGACGATGACTAGTCAGCCGACTAAAGTCCACGCGGATTTCGTCAAAGTTTGCCCTGGCTGCGGTCAAGACAATGATGAGCAGGCTTTGTTCTGCTCTTGCGGCGTCTCGTTGATCGCCGTCGGTCCCACTCCTGCCGGGCAACCCGCAGCCGCCATTGTGCCGGCCCAGCTTTTGCAAGTGTCCTTGATCAATCTCGACCCGGTTAGTTTCAGTCCGGATGGTAAATCTGTTGATCTACCCATTCAGGACGGAGACTACAAACTTGGCCGTGACATGGGCACCTATCAGCCGGACATCAACCTCAAAGATTGGGCCGAACACGGTGGAAACCCTAGCTTTTGCCAGACGGACGACGGTCGCTACCGCGCCATTTCCCGCCATCAGGCGACCATCAACAAAACCGATCAACGGATTACCCTTTCACCGGTAGATGGCGCTACCAAGATGTTTGTTTGGCCGTTAGGCGATTCTGGTCTTTCTGCCCAGCTCGCTCCTGGACAACAGCATCTGTTGCAAAACGGCGACGTAATCCTCATTGGCGATCCCTTTGCCGATCATCGCCGCAAGGCTCCTGGAGTCATCTTCCGGGTGATCTTCGAAGTTTCCTGATTTTGTCCACACGGGGATGCATCCTGCATCCCCTTTTTCGCATATATCCATATACATAAAAAGAGGAAAAAATGAGCACAAAACCGATTCTCAACGACGTCTTTCCCTTTCGTCCTGATGATGACATTCAGAATTCTTCCAAGACTCCTGTTGTCTTGCGTCACGCACAATGGGAAAAGATCCTCGGCACCGCCCAGATCTCTGTTGGCAATGTCGGCTATCACAAGGACAATCGTGGCCGTTCTGTTCGTCACCCTCTTGGTATCGCTACTGACCCCCTGGCCATGAGACTCGATGCCAATGGGGCACCCTTGCCTCATGCCGGGCTTATGTCACTCGACGCTCCGGAATACCAACCTTTCTGTCAGGTCGTCGATTATTTTGTCGACCGTGGCTATCTCATGCTCGTTCCCTTTGATCACCACGCTGACTATGAGCATGATCTCAATCTCGATGCCGACACCATCACTCTTACTCCAGAATTCATCGACCAGCTCGACTCTGAAGATAGACTCAAGGCAGAAAGCCATTTCTCTAGCAACATCCGAGACGGACAACCTCTCACTGCTGCCGAGTGGAAATACCTTTTTGGCAACCCGGTCGATGGCGAATTTCGTGATCATGGCTTCTTTGTCCACTGCCTATCTGGCGCGCCTTTCACTCCGCACATGGAGTCGCATTTTGCTGCACTTAGGTCCAAAATCAAGGGTCTAGAAGTACCTGATGTCCGCTTGATTCCTTTGATGAAGACTACTCTCTTTGGCGACGTCGCCCCAGACATCCGCGGACTCCATGGTAATCACTACGACGCCATCATCCGCGCTTCTCAGGCCGGTATGCCACAAGGCGTTAAGTACTACAATCAGCGTCAAGCCATTCAAGTTGGTGCTGCTCTGGGTTACTCAGCCACGCTCGAAGCCTACCATCTCTTTTGCCGGGGCATGCGCACCCATATCATGGCAGGAGCCACCTTTGTCATCCCCGGTGCCATGAGCAAGTTCGAACTCATTCGAGCTCTCCGCTTGTTCCTCCCGAATGCCATCACCGCTTCCTACTTTTGGCCAGAAGCACTGCTCGGGCCTGCTCCCAAAGGCTACAACGACCGCGCAGCTCAAGTACGCGACTCGGATAAAGCTCACCTCCGTCAGACCGAAGCCTCGCGTTTTACCAATGATGTTGGTGGGATAAAAATCATCGAAGATTGGGGGAACTGACATGTCGATGATACTTCACAACAGTTGTTTCTCTTTCTTCCGAGGCGGAGATCGGATCGTCGAAGAACGCCTCTCGGGACAGTATGCCCTACTCTTTAGGCACCCCATCACCCATGATGGTCGGCGTCTACAGATGACCTCCATGCTTTTTTATCGCCGTCTCGATGTCGTCCTAGCGACTGCTCTCGAAGTCATTGGCATCGCTAGTCTGACCCGGCCTCTACCCTACCCCATCCGCATCCCCCAGAATCTGCTCGTCTGGCCGGAAGCAGGATTTGCCCGACAGTCCGTCTCATCAGCTCAGGATTTCTTCCTCCAGATGCTCCAACAGGTGTACGGACCGAAAATGACCGATCGCCTCGATTCAGACTATACCGTCTGTGTTGACGCTCATCTGTTGGATGCCAAATCACAGCAGCAACTCGCTGCCAGCATTCAGCGTTCGTCCGCACACTGTCTCCTTATCTTGCCTCCCGGAGTCAAGACACCGGCAGCTTTCATACCATTGGTTAGGAGACAGCTCGAAGTTTATGTGTCCCCGAGTCCGTCGCCGCTGGTAGCTGCAGATATCGAAGAGATCTTCATCCATCGGGGTATCCACACAGTCACACTGACAGGCGCCGGACCACGTCTATTCCCTTCCGTCATCGCCGCCGCCGACATCTTGCTGGATCAAACTGACTTCACTGGGTTCGTGCCTTACACCGATCGACAGCGCTATGCTTCCGAGCACACGTGCGTGTTTGAGCCTCACTTTGCCGCTGATTGGTTTGTCAGGCCTGGTAATCTTGAGTCCATTACTCTCAACTATCTGCAATCTATGGGATTCTTAACCGATCCTGTCCCCGGCCAGTACACGCTCGATGGAGGCTTTGCCGCCAAGCCGTATATGGAGCCGGTAACCAGCTAATCAAGGAGTCAGCCACATGGCTACACCACCAGTCTTACCCGATGGATCCACCATCGGTCAGTACCGAACTATCTCCATGGTTGGTCAGGGTGGCTTTGGTACGGTCTACAAGGCACAGAATCAAAACATGCCTGACTGGATCCGCGCTATCAAAGAGCTCCACTTCTCTGATGCTTCAGCGTTGAAGCGTTTTCAGCAAGAAGCCCAGCTGCTCATGGCGATCAATCACAAGAACATCCCTCGCATTTATGACTACATCGTCGAGAAAAACCGCCACTACATCATCATGGACTGGATCGAGGGGCACACACTTTCTCGTGTCGCCTACCTCCGTCAGTTGACCGAGAACGAACTAGTCGCCGTAGGTCTTGAATGCACTAGTGCGTTGATGTATCTTCACACCCGTCCGCAACCGATTTTCCACCGTGATATCAAACCAGAGAATCTGATGTTTGTCTGGGGAGCTGCGTTCCACGGTTGGCTCATGGACCTAGGTATCGCCAAAGTCGCCGGCACATTGCAGCAAAAACGCAGTGTCGTCGGCACCCGCAACTACTCCAGTCCTCAGCAGCAACGGGGAGAAGAACCGGAAGCAGGTGATGATATCTTCGGTCTCGGCGCTAGTTGGTACGAAGTTATGGCTCCATTTAATCTACCGTGGGACAAAAGGGTCATTCCCTTCCCTTACGAAAGGTTAGATGGTCCTGCCGAAGTCGCCGCCACCTTGGATCGCTATCCTCAGTTCAGTCAGACATTCAGAAACATCGTTCTCAAGTGCTTAGCCTACAATCGCTCAGATCGCTTTTCCTCAGCGGCCGATCTCTACTCCGCACTCGAATCGCTTTCCGCTCCGCTCGACCCTCTGGCCTTTACTCCCCCTCCCCCGATCGTTCCACCCCCTGCTGGGCCCTCCGCCTCCTTTGACACTCCCGTCAATAAGCAACAAGGCTGGAACCCCCTTCGCCCGCCGACAAAATAGAATAGAATCGTTTTTTTGGACAACCACTTTGGTTGTCCCTTTTTTTACTCCGTCTCTCTTCCCACCAGTTTCAGCAGGAAAACCTTAATTCTGAAGGCCAACGAAAAGCCCTTGCCCTCCTTCGTCTCCTCGCCCCTCATGTGCATGATCGCCGGGATCACCGACACCAGTACGATCACCAGTATTATCGGCAGTAAATATTTGTCGACATCAGGGATGATTCTACCCAGAGTATAACCGGCTACAGTCATCCCGATTCCCCAAGTGATTCCACCAATAATGTTAAAACTCAAAAATTTCCGGTAATTCATGTTCGCCATCCCGGCAGCAATCGGCGCAAATGTCCTGATCGCCGGCATGAACCGTGCCAGTATCAGTGTCTTCCCTCCATGTTTCTCATAAAAAGTCTGTGCTCGCAGTAAATACTCTTTTTTGAAAAACCACGAGTCCTTCTGCTTCATCAGCCAGCCTCCCAACTTCTCTCCGGTCCAGAACCCCGCACTGTCACCCAGCACGGCTGCCAGGGCCATCAGGGGGGCTAGTAACCATATATTAAATAGTCCCTGCGAGGCCAGTAAGCCGGCCGTGAACAAAAGTGAGTCGCCGGGAAAGAAAAATCCAAAAAACAACCCTGATTCGGCAAACACGATCCCAAACAAACCCAGGTACCCCACCGTCTGGATTATCTCCTCCAAATTGAAATCTCTTATTAACCCGAGTATCTGATTTATATCCATTACCCGAGTATAGCAAAAAGTGTACCCAGCAGCCTACTTTCTCTATCCATATACTATAAGTCGGGGCACTCGGAATCGGACCGAAGCTATACGAACCCCATTCGTATGTACTACCACTATACGATGCCCCGAAGTACTCCTATTTTATCACCATCCTGCCAGAAGCGCACCCTTTCATTTCCCGAAACTTCGAGTTAGGATGAAAGCATTAATAGGTAACAGTGAAAAACAATATGGGTAGAAAACCAGCCAATTCCAAAATCGCGTTTGACGCGACCGCCACTAAAACCACATCTGATACAGCCACAGACAAAATCAAATCACAAAAGCTCGAAGCCCTAAAAATTGCCATGCAACAGATCGACCGTCAGTATGGCGAGGGTTCTATTATGAGACTGGGTGATCAGCACCGGCTTCACCCCGTTTCTGCCATTTCCACCGGTTCCATCGCTCTGGACATTGCTCTGGGCATCGGCGGACTTCCCCGCGGCCGCATTGTCGAGATTTACGGTCCTGAGGCCTCAGGTAAAACTACCCTCGCTCTCCATGTCATCGCCCAGGCTCAAAAACTCGGCGGTACCGCCGCTTTTATTGATGCCGAGCATGCCCTCGATCCCCAGCGCGCTTCCCAGTTTGGCGTCAACCTGGATGAGCTACTTCTGTCTCAGCCGGACACCGGCGAGCAAGCACTGGAAATTACTGATACCCTGATCCGCTCCGGAGCTGTCGATGTAGTCGTGATCGATTCCGTCGCTGCTTTGGTTCCCAAGGCCGAGATAGAGGGAGAGATGGGGGATTCCATGATCGGCGTCCAAGCCCGCCTCATGAGTCAGGCGCTTAGAAAACTCACTGGCGCTATTAGCAAAAGCAAAACCGTTGTCATCTTTACCAATCAATTGCGCGAAAAAATTGGTGTCATGTTTGGCAACCCCGAAGTCACCACAGGCGGCCGTGCCCTCAAGTTCTACTCCTCTGTTCGCATCGACATGAGAAAGATCGGCAATATTCAGGATGGAGAAGTCATTGTCGGCTCCCGCCACCGTGCCAAAGTCGTCAAAAATAAAGTCTCACCTCCCTTCAGGAGTGCCGAGTTTGACATCATGAATGCCGGCGGCATCAGTCGTGAAGGCGGTATCATCGACATCGCTCTGGAGCACGGGTTGCTCACTAAATCCGGCGCCTTCATCAAGTACAACGGTGAGGTCATCGGTCAGGGTCGTGAAGCCGCCAAACAAGCACTTCTAGACAAGCCGGAGCTCTCACTTCAGTTAGAGAAAGAGGTACTCTCCAAGGCCAAAGCCAGTCCGGAAAAAGTAGTCGCCTCTGTTGCCGAGGAGGAGATGTAATGGAAGACTCCGTCCTCCGTCTCCTCTCCCTCCGCCCCAGAAGTATTCAGGAAGTTCGTTTATACCTGGCCCGAAAGCAGGTTGACGCCACTTTGATTGAGGAAATTATCGCCACATTCGTCCAAAGGGGTCTTCTCGATGATCAGGAGTTCGCCCGTTGGCTAATCAATTCCCGCGCCAAAAAGCACGGCCCGGCCCGGATTCGTCTCGAGCTTCGTCGTTTTGGTATTGCCGAGGAGATTTATCAGCCCCTGCTCCCCTCGACAGAACAAACTGCCGAGGCAGCCAGCCTTCTGCTTGACAGGCAATCCCGCTACCATCCGCTAAGCGATCTCCGAGTCAAAAAACGTGCCTATGATTATCTTATTAGGCACGGGTTTTCTGCCACGGTCGCTCGAAATGCGGTTGACGGGAAGGGTTCACCAGAGTAAAATTAGCATCACGAATCAGAAACTTGAACCTACAAACGTGCATTCTTACTCCATTTCTCTCCAACTTCCTGCATCAAACCGTTAAATCTCCGGTTTTTGTTTCCATGTCGTGATTATAATTTAGCCGTATAACGAAGTTATACGCAAATTATATGAGGAAGCGCAGAAGTGCAAGCATGTAAAGCATATTACATGCAGCAACGACGAGCAAGCTCATAATAAATACATATGTCTATTTTTTCGCTTTTTCTACCCAAATCTAAGCCGTCCGTTTCCATCCCCAAACCAATTACCCCGATTCCCCCTATTTCCCCTCGTCCAAAGGACGATCAGCCTCTGGCTGACATTACCCCCCAAAAACCCGACCCTAAACTAATCGCCCTTGCCCAGGCTCAGGCCCGGGAAATCATCCTCGAGGCCAAAGATGAAGTCTTAAAGCTCAAAGACCAGGCCCGTCAGGAGTCTGTCCGCCTCTCTCGGGAGATTGACCAGAAACGCCAGCTTCTTTTCCAGGATAAGCAGGAGATCGCCCGTCTTCAGGCTAGGCTCGAAGAGCGGGATCGCCTTACCGCCCAGCAATCTCAGATAATCCAGACTCGCCTCAAAGAAATTGAGGAGCTCAAGATCAAACAGATCAAAGCCTTGGAAAAAGTCAGTGATATGAGCCAAACCCAAGCCAAGGAGCAAGTTTTGGCTGAAGTCGCCAAGCGCTCCACCGCTGAAGCTGCCAAGCTTATCAAAGCCTCCACCGAAAAAGCTCACGAAGAAGCTGAAGTCAAGGCAAAAGAGATTTTAGTCGACGCCATGTATTCCGGCGCCACCGATTACGTTGCCGAATACACCGTTACCACCGTCAAGATCCCCGATGAAGAAACCAAAGGTCGGATCATTGGTAAAGAGGGTAGAAATATCCGGACTTTCGAAAAAGTCACCGGCGTCGATATTGATCTGGATGAGCAGGGAGTGATCAAGCTCTCCTGTTTCGATTCCATCCGCCGGGAAACCGCCCGCGTCGCCCTGGAGCGCCTGATTAAAGACGGTCGTATCCACCCGACTCATATCGAAGAGTTTGTCGACAAAGCCAGGCGAGATATCGACAAATACATTTTCCAGGAAGGTGAACGACTCTGTCACTCCGTCGGCGTCTACGATCTGCCACGCGATATCATCGCTGCCTTGGGTAAATTCAAATACCGCACTTCCTACGGCCAAAACATGATTGCTCACACCCTGGAAGAAACCAGGATTGGTATCAAGCTCGCCTCAGAAGCCAAAGCCAATGTCGAGATTGTCAAACTCGGTTGTCTCCTGCACGACATCGGTAAAGTTATCACTGACGAGGAGGGGAGTCATGTCGAGCTGGGTGTTAGGTTCTTGAAGAAATATAACATTCCCCAAGCTGCTATCGACTGCGTCGCCCAGCACCACGAAGACGAGGAATTTACCTCGATAGAATCCGTCCTGGTCTACATCTCCGATGCTATCTCCGGCTCTCGTCCGGGAGCACGTTATGAAAATTACGAGGAGTATGTCCAGCGCCTCCAAAAACTCGAAGAGATCGCTACCAAACATGCCGGTGTCAAAGATGCTTTTGCCATCCAAGCCGGTCGGGAAATTCGTGTCATAGTCGATCCAAGAGAACTAAACGACGATCTGGCCGCCAAGCTTGCACTGGATATCAAAGACGAAGTCAAAGCCTCCATGACCTACCCTGGTACCATCACCGTGACTGTCATCCGCGAGACCAGGAATACTCAAGTAGCGGCTTAGTACTTGATTTTGTGAGTTAATCACCGTATCATCGGCCATATTATCAAATCACAACAAACAAAATGACCAAACACCAAATCGTCAACATCGTCTCCAAACGTGCCCACTTAACTAAAAAAGCTGCTCGTGAGGCTATAGACGCCTTCTTCGATGAGGTTTCCAAATCACTCTCTAAAGGCGACAAAGTCGTTCTTTCCGGTTTCGGTACTTTCTACGTTGCCAAAGTGGCTGACAAAGAAGTCGTTCCTTTTGGAAACGAAGTCAAGCGTACCACCGTCAAAGGTCATCGCGTTATCAACTTTAGAGTCGGTAAACCCCTAAAGAAAATCGTTTGGTAAAGAGTCCGCTGGTTTTCATCAAAACCTTCGGTTGCCAGTCAAACAAGAGTGACACCGAAAGATTGCTGGGCGACTACGCTGCCCGGGGTTTTGCGGAAACTGCGGACTGGAAAGAAGCCACGGAAATAGTCATCAACACTTGTTCAGTCAGGAAAAGTGCTGAAGACCGAGTCTACGGGCTTCTTTTCAATATCAACACCCATTTTGAGCAGCATCCTCCCAAACCGAAGGTCATCGTCACCGGCTGCATGACTCACTTTGGCTCCAAAAAGTTACTCGAGATTCTCCCCGGAGTCGACGAAATCCTGCCCATTGGTGAAGTCGGCTTCAACAGCCCCAGTATTCGCCGAGACAAGCACCACGCCTGGGTAAATGTTTCGACCGGCTGCAACTCATTTTGTACTTTCTGCATCGTCCCTTTTTCCCGCGGGCGTGAAGTCAGCCGTCCTTTTGCTGATATCATCACCGAAGTCACCTCGCTGGTGAGGGAGGGTTACACCGAGATCACCCTCCTCGGGCAAAACGTCAATTCCTATGGCTTAGAAAAAGCCGGCATCGGTTTTAGAAAACTCTTGCTTTCTCACCCAGAGTTAGGTCTGGATGATATTCCCACTAACCAGAGTCAGTATCTCGATCCCAAAAATACCTCTCCTTTTGTCCTCCTGATTAGAGCAGTTTCTAAGATTCCCGAAATCACCCGGATCTCCTTTATGACCAGCAACCCCTGGGACTTTCGCGACGATCTTATCGCTGAGATTGCTGGAAATCCCAAGATTGACCGCTTTCTCCATCTTCCGATTCAATCCGGATCAGATCGGATACTCAAACTAATGAACCGTGGTTACACTGCCAACGATTATCTTACTTTAGTTAGTAAAATCAGACAGGAGATTCCCGATGTGATTCTCGGTACTGACATCATCGTCGGTTTCCCCGGAGAGACTGATGAGGATTTTGCCGCGACACTCGCTTTAGCCAAAAAGATTAATTGGCACATTGCCTTTGTTGCCCGCTACTCGCCCCGCCCCGGTACTGCCTCCGCCCGGCTCTATGAAGATGATGTTTCCGGAAAAATCAAAAAGCAGCGCTGGGAAATCCTTGACGAATTAATCAACAAGCGCCAATTATCCACCCGCCCTCACATAAATTAATCAAGCTCTTTTTTCCCTCCCCTGCGAAGGGGAGGGCTAGGGAGAGGTTCATACGTAAAAATTAGAAATTAGAAATTAGAAATTAGAAATTGGACCCAGTATTAATTATCTCCGGCCCCACCGCTTCAGGTAAAACTTCACTTGCTTTATCTTTGGCTAAAAAATTTAATGGCGACCTCATCTCCGCCGATTCCCGTCAGGTATATAAAGGTCTGGACATCGTCACCGGCAAAGACATTCCTGAGGGTTTTAATTTCTATCACGATCAGCCACATGCATGTCATCCCGAGCGAAATGAAATGAAGTCGAGGGATCCCTCCAGCCAAAAGGGATTCCTCCGCTACGGTCGGAATGACAATGTACCTGACGGATACTACTCCAACTCCCAAATTCGTCTTTATGGTTATGATCTCGTCACTCCAGGAGAAGAGTGGAATGCCGCTCTGTTTCAAAAATACGCCCTGAAAATTATCGCCGAAATTCATTCTCGGGGTAGACTCCCCATCATCGTCGGCGGCACCGGCTTATATCTCAGGTCTCTCACCGATCAATACGCCTTTCCTCCTCCTAACCCAAAACTCCGCCACGAGCTTGAATCGTTATCCTTAATTCAACTCCAGGAGAAATTACAGACACTTGACCCGGTTCGTTTTTCCAGCCTAAACAATTCCGATTCTCAAAACCCCCGCCGCCTCCTCCGCCACATTGAAATTAGTTCTTGTCATCCCGAGCGAAATGAAATGAAGTCGAGGGATCCCTCCAGCCAAAAGGGATTCCTCCGCTACGGTCGGAATGACATCAAACCAATTCCGCATTACGATGTTTTACATTTAAATTTAAATATTTCATTAGAAAGATTAGAGCCCAAAATCCGTGCCCGCGTCATTGCCCGACTTGCCGCCGATCCCAGGGACGAGCTCAAATACTTAAAATCATTTCATTTATCCGACCGCCATCCCGCTTTCACCTCACTTGGCTACCATCATCTGGATCGCTTCTACCAGGGTAAAATCACCCGCGATCAATTGATTGACCTCTGGACTACAGCCGAGCGTCAGTATGCCAAACGTCAGCTCACCTGGTTTAATAAATTGGAACATCTCACCCGCCTCAAAACTCCCGTTGACACATCTGAAGTTGTTCGCCTTATCAAGCTTTGGTATAGTCAGGGTAAGTATGGAAAAAAATAACCGCCCACAGGCTATTATCATCAGTCCCAAGACAATTATCCTCATTGTTGGTTTATTTGTTGCCTACAAACTCTTCTTTGCCCTTCAGTCAGTCATCATCGCTCTGTTTGTCAGTTTTCTGATTGCTACTGCCGTCTATCCTCTGGTCGCCTTCCTGGAAAAATACAAAATCCCCCGCAATCTCTCCAGTTTCCTGATCCTCTTTGCCGTCGCTACTGGTTTCTTCTCCGCCTTAGCTTCACTCCTACCTCTCATCACTGCCCAGTCTGCACTGTTGTTTAAGCGCCTGCCCGAATACACCACCAGGTTCGAGCAATACTCTATCGATATCCCCAACTCCATTGTTTCCCAGTTTGGTTCGCTTTCGAGCAATCTCCTCAAAGTTGCCATCGATACTTTCTCTGTTGCCGTCTTTGTCTTCACCATGTTTGTGATTTCCTTTTATCTCATTCGCGAGCGTCGTCATCTCGATTCTCATCTGGATCGGTTATTTGCCGCCAAAGCCGACTGGTACAAGCAGCTTTATGTCGAGATCGAGACAAATGTCGGCGCCTGGGTCAGAGGTATCGGCTTGCTTATGTTTATCGTCGGTTTGCTAACCTACGTTGGACTTTCGCTTATCGGTATCGATTATGCTCTACCTTTGGCCATCATTGCCGGTGTCCTGGAAGTTGTTCCTAACCTAGGTCCCACTGTCGCTGCCATACCTGCGGTGATTGTTGGTTTCGCCACTTCCCCCGTCCACGGAGTTTTAGTCATTGTTCTGGCTATTCTCGTCCAGCAGTTAGAAAACAATCTCATCGTTCCCCAGGTGATGAACAAGACGACCGGCCTCCACCCTCTCGCCACTATCCTGGCCATACTTTGCGGCTTCCAGTTAGGCGGGCCAGTCATGGCCATCCTCTCACTCCCTACCGTCCTCGCTGCCAAGGTCATCATCCACCACTACACGCTGCGCCACGACCACCTCATTCCCAAGAAATAGCAACCGCTATCCGTCATGCCGGACTTGATCCGGCATCTGCATCTCTCTCTTTGTCATTCCGCCTGCCCGCCTCAGGAGGGAGCGAAGTCGAGGAATCCCTTCTAAAAGCGATTTCTCCATGCGCTTCGCTTAGTCGAAATGACATTTTTTTAGTAGTCCTGTAAGCCGGATTCTGTTTACGAATAGCATCTATCTAATGCTCTCTACTTCGGTGCTCGGGAAGACGCCTGATAACGCACCTGTCGGAGATTGCAGCGGGGCGGGTTACCACCCCCGCCGGGTCACCCCGGCGGGGTGTCGCCAAAAGGCGACCGTTTCACATCACTCGTCTCTGTGGCCCTATCGCGTCCCGCAGGTTACCCTGCGGGAGACTGGGTTTCCCCAGCCACCCTGTCTTCTGCTGTCCGGACTTTCCTCCCCGCCAGGGGCGGGGCGCTATTCCAGACTACTACCCTCATTTTACCCCGAAATTACCCAAAGCTCTAGTAGGGTATAATCAAATCATGATCGAAGAAATCCTTCTTGCCTGGCAGCAAGCGCTTACCAATGCCGGCTCATCGGTAATCAACAGCCTGGTAGACTTTCTCCCCAGCCTCTTGGGTGCACTGATTCTTTTCCTGTTTGGCTTGGCTTTAGCCAACTGGTGTGCTGCTCTGACCGTCAAATTACTGGGCGCTGTCAATCTTTCTGCCTACTTCAAAGACTCTCCCCTAGAGAAGTTCTTAAAGCAGGCTGATGTCAGTACTAAAGCCGAATTAGTCGCCGGCCGTCTGGTCAAACTCGTCATCAACACCATCTTTTTTGTCGCTGCCGTTAATCTCCTCGGCCTCACCACCGTCACTCAGGTGTTGAACAGTCTTCTCGCTTACGTGCCAAATGTCCTTGCCGCCATTTTCATCCTTGTTTTGGGTATCATCGTCGCCGGGCTGGTCGAGAGTTTAGTCAAGGGTTCACTCGGTGCTTTCGATTTCAAGACCGCCCGGCTCCTGGCCAAGCTCAGTAGTTACATGATCATGGTCTTTGCTGTCCTGGCTGCCCTCGCCCAGCTCAAGATCGCTGAAAGCTTTATCAACACCCTCTTTACCGGTTTTGTCGCCATGCTCGCTCTCGGATTGGGCTTGAGTCTTGGTCTGGGTTCTAAAGACCTCGTCGGCCGTATTCTAAATAAGTGGTACGACAAATTCACTGAAAGCATCTAGGCGCCATGTCTACAGCCGCAGCCATCATTCTCGGTTTAGTCCAAGGTATTACTGAGTTCCTGCCCATCAGCAGCGATGGTCACCTCACCTTATTCCAGCAGTTCCTGCGGTTAGACGCTCCACCCCTCGCTTTTGACGTTCTCCTCCATGCCGCCACCCTCCTGGCCATCCTTTATTACTTTAGAAAACAATTATTCTCCTTCTACCTTAGTTTCTGGAAAGAATCCATCGTCGCGACCATCCCCACCGCCCTCATTGGTCTCTTTCTCCTGAAAGTTACCCCTCAGGTTTTCAATTCCCCCGTTATTGCCGGTTTTGGCTTCCTGGTTACCTCACTCTTGCTCCTAGTGGCCCATCTACGCCCTCCAGGCGCCCCAAAAAGCTCCGGCCAGGTCAGTCACGCCGCTGCTCTCGCCATCGGCGTATTTCAGGGTTTTGCAGTCTTACCTGGGTTGTCACGTTCCGGCTCCACCATCGCCGCCGCCCGTCTCTTTGGCTTCTCCCACTACCGCGCTTTTGAGCTCTCTTTCCTCCTTGGTATTCCTGCTATCATCGCTGCCTTTGTTGTCTCTCTGCCGGACATCGCTTCCTTTGACCAGTCTCTGCTTACTCCCAGCATCATCGGCTTTGTCGTTTCTTTCGCCTCCGGCCTCCTCGCCCTCCGCCTCCTCGACACTCTCATGATGAGGAAAACTCTCTTGCCTTTCATCCTCTACACCTTCCTCCTCGGCTGCCTCACCCTGGGAATATTCTACATTTAAGCAATATAAACGTCATGCTGAACTTGATTCAGCATCTGCCTCCCTACTTTCACATTCGTTTCTCTTTCCTTTTCCGTATGGAACTGCGAAGCGAAGCCCAATAGAAAACGGCCAAAGCAATTATGAACGCAAGTCGCATGACTAAAGGATACGATTCTGATACCCACCATACATACACAAGTACAAGGATAGGCAAGACCACCAATACTGCAGCTGCAATAAAAAGCAAGAAAACTAACTTTGGTAAAGCATTTAATCGAATCATGACATAATTGTACCCTTCTTCACCAAAAACCCCCCGCTCAGCGGGGGGGGTCATGTTTCTATTTTTCAACTTAAAAAACTAGAATTCGGAAACGTCAGTACCAAATCTCAACCTCGGAGGTTATTTGTGCCTGAAAGATTCTTTAGTACTGACTTGATTATTGACAAGGAGTTATTTACCACCAACCCCAATGACTTCCTGTACTGCTCCTCCTGGTTGCCATGCAATTCCGAACATATAGTTTTAGTTCCCAGGAATGGAATCCTGTTCACATTGCACACTTGAGCCACAGCCGCACACTCCATGTCGATTGCATCGCCATGCATATCTGCAAATAAATACTTTCGAGATAATGTTTCTTCTTCCGATAAAAACTGATCACCGCTTAATATCCGACCTGAGACAAGCCTGTGACCAGTGGGTGGAGTATTCTCTGCTTTAGCAACCAACATAGGGTCACCTTCAAATTCTTTTTTACTTGTGTCTGGTATAAAACCCCTCTCTAGTCCCAGTGCCTGTGCATCCACGTCATGTTGAATGTAATCCTTTCCAATTACGATATCTCCCACTTTCAAATCATCCTTAAGTGCACCAGCCACACCAGTCATTAAAATATGGCTTGGAGCAAAATCGTCAACCAATTTTTGGCAGGTAATTGCGGATAAAACCTTACCCACTCCGCTTTTTACCAATACTACATCCTTGCCAAACATCCGTCCCAGATAATACAAAAAAGTTCCTCGTCTTTCTTCACGCAAATCTGCAATCGCATCCCGGAAAGCTTGAATCTCTATATCCATCGCCCCGATAATGGCCACAGGTCTGTTCATAAACAAATTGTAGCAAATATTATGCGCTCAGCTGCTCGACTCTGGAGGTATTCTATTAAGCATGAACCCACCAAGATACACTGCTTAGCCAAGTAACTTTTTCAGACCAGCATCTATAACCTTCTGTTCCTTCGCCCTTCTTCTCTCAATTTTCTTTATGTCCTCCTCTGGTTTCAATTTTTCAGGAATAATCCCCCTAGCCAGTAAAGCTTCTCTTGTCGCCGCGCTGTTTGCCACAACCTCAGATTGAAGTCGATCCTTTCCGACTAAATTTTGTGCACGGATATTGTGATCTGTCATGCCCAACGCAAAGCTCTTGGCCTTAAGTTCAACATCGGTATCAAAATCCGCCAAAGTTCTTGCTTTTGGAATTCTCCTCATTCTCTTCAAATCGGGCGTGTTTATACCTCCGTATAACGCCTCGATATGCTTATTCTTAAACGTAGCAAAATCAATACTCTGTGTAATTCCCCGTTGATATACTGTTCGTTCGATCTTCTGCTCTGTATCACGTAACTTACCTCGTTCCTCAAGCCGTTTATTCTCCATCGTCCTCTGTTCCCAAATTTCCTGCCTTCTTGTCTGAATAGCAAAATAGTTCTGAGCAAAGGCTATTTGTGGCTTTCGTGGATCTCCGTTTTGCGCCACAAGATAACAAGCATAACGTGTTAAAAGAACGTCCTCTACTGCCCTTTGGGTCCCTGAACCAATCTCGACCATTTTCGTGACGTCACGAAAATGGTCCATAGTATCTTGTCCAGTGTTTTGACAAGCTTCCTGTGCCCGGTTGACGGCTGTCTTAAAACTCTCCCAAGTGGAATATCCAAGACAAGTCATCAAGTCCCTAGCCGACCAATATTCCAGGTCGCCGGCTGTCTTCCTTATCGCCTCCACATTTTTCTGTAATTCCGCAATCTGGTTATTCATAGGTTATACCCAATACTAAGCTAAAATAACCAATTACGCAATATCGAGAAAGGTAAGACGCAGTCAACCAAAAACCCCGCCTAAAGCGGGGATTTTTGTTTCTATTTTTCAACTTAAAAACTAGAATTCGGAAACGTCGGCGCCGATTAAGAACATTCCGGTACCACAAACTTCACAAGTAGCTTTCACTGCTTTTTTACCATTTTTCATGGTAGCTTGTTGATGACCTTTTCCTGCTCTTTTTTCGCGGCATTTGACGCAATACATCATGCGAGCCATTGTTGACTCACCCCCTTTCTTAGTTGAGGCTAATATTTACTTTTTCAAAAACAACCATATGGCGGCCTCCACGCCTAAAGCGAGCATAGTTAAGGCTAACGTCTTTGTCAAGTCACGCTTCAGGTATGGAAAACTCATTATCGCACTGTCTTCGTCGGCTACCTTCATCATTTGTGCTGCTGCACGGGTGGAACCCGACCTCTGTCTTCTCTCTGTCGCCAGAACTTTTTCCCTTCTAGTTCTTCTCTTCATGTGGCCATTGTATCATCTGCTTGCCCATGAGTTGCCCCTGCCCTACAATCAAACTAATATGACCGAATTGCCCTTAACCCTGATTATTGCCGCTGTCTTGCTGGGCTGGAACTTAATTCTTACCTGGCTTGTCTTTACGACCAGGAGTCATTATCACCGTCTGACCAAAGATACCAAATCCGCTGACTTAACCACTGCCATGAATAATATCTTGAAGCAAGAAAAACTCAATTACCAAGCCAACGCAGTTACTGCCCAGGAGTTAAAAACGCATGTCCACCACTCCCGCTTACATTTCCAGAAGCTTGGCTTCATGCGCTTCAACCCCTTTACTGATACCGGTGGCGACCAAAGCTTTGTCCTCTCTTTACTGGATGAAACCAACTCCGGTTTTGTGATAAGCTCACTACATAGCCGGGAAAACACACGGTTATACGCAAAGAAAATTATCAAAGGCGAAGCTCCGGATCAAATTCTTTCCAAAGAAGAAAAACACATCCTTCAGGAAGCCATAAAATCACATGCCAGCTAAATATAAATATATTGGTGCCCTTTTAGTCATTTACTTGGCCACGACCGCTGGCAGTTTCTATGCCTTCAAAAACTTGGTCGGTACCTCCGGTCCAGCCGGCCTGACCTCCCCCATAACCACCGGGACGGGAGAAACTCCCAGAGCCAATACCCTGCTAACTATTGACCCTTCCGAACCCAAATCTGAAGTTTGTCCTATAAACGGCGCTTACTATACCAAGATTGAAAAAGCTGTCTGGGAGACCCGTCGCCCCCTCGTCGTCATGATCGAGAATCATCACGAATCCCGTCCTCAACTCGGTTTGTCCTCAGCCGATGTCGTCTACGAAGCCATCGCCGAGGGTGGCATTACCCGCTTTATGGCCGTATTCTATTGTGGCGCTCAGGCAGATAGTCTCACCATCGGCCCGGTTCGGTCTGCCAGAACCTACTTCCTTGATTGGGCGTCCGAATACTCCAAATACCCGATTTATGTTCACGTCGGTGGAGCCAACACTCCAAACAAGGCCAATGCCTTAGGTCAGATCGAGGACTATGGTTGGGCCGGATCAAATGATATGAACCAGTTTGGCCTGTCAGTCAAAGAATGTAAACGCGATGACTCCGTCCTCAAAAAGACACTCAATCTCGACTATGTCCCCGTCGAGCACACCATGCACTGTAACACCGAGGCTCTCTGGAAACTGGCCGAAAAACGCAAATTTACCGCTACAGACCCCAAGGGAGATCTCTGGACTAAGACCTTTACTTCCTGGAAGTTTGCCGACGGGGCCGCCGCCGCCACTCCCCAAGCTAAATCAGTCACTCTCGATTTCTGGGCCGACTTTACTCAATACACCGTCCGCTGGGATTACGACTCGACTACCAATAAATATACCCGTTCCAATGGTGGTACACAGCACATCGACTACAACACCGGTAAGCCTTTGCAGGCCAGTGTCGTCATCCTCCAATACATCAAGGAGACCGGCCCCATTGATGAAGAAAAGCATATGCTTTACGGCACAACTGGTACAGGTAAAGCAACAATCTTCCAAGATGGAAAGCAAATTGAAGCCAAATGGTCCAAAGCCAAACGACTTGACCGCACTGTTTTTACCGATCTCAAAGGCAAAGAGATTCAATTCTCCCGGGGTAAGATCTGGATTGAAGAGCTGCCCTCCACCGCCGAGCCAAAGATTGAGTAACCGCGACTTTTCTGTTAAGATATCTTATAACTCGAAAGATTAGAGGAGGTTGTTTGTGGAAATCAAACTTGGCTCGTTTTACGTAAAATTTTCACCGTTCCTCATCTCCTTACTGTTCGGCCTAGTCATCTTTTTCACCGGCATAGCCGCTGACAATCCTGATGCCCTGACGCTGAGCGCCACCGTCATCCTGATGGTCTTACTCGGCCACGGCCTCAGATGGTTGATCGAACATATTGATGGGTAATTTATTCTCCGCAGACTTATCTGCGGCTTTTTTTGTCTCTGTCCACCGCCTTGACCACCTTGCATTTTCTTTCTACACATATTACACTGCGCACAAATACTGCTCAAATTATCGATCAATTATGGCTAAGCTATCAGATTTCGTCATCTCCCGTGTCCGTGTCAAACTCTTAAAGACATTTTTAAGTCAGCCAAAGGAAATGTTTTATGTCAGAGAGTTAACCCGTATCACCCATGAAGAAATCAACGCCATACGCCGCGAGCTCCAGCACATGGTTGACACCGGTATGCTCAAAGGCGAAAAACGCGGCAACAGACTCTACTACTTCTTTAAGCCATCCTATCTTTTCTATCCAGAATTACTCACTTTAGTAGCCAAAAGTAACGGCCTCGGTAAAGACATCATCAAAAATCAGCGCAAGCTAGGGCATGTGAAGTTTGCCATGTTATCAGGGAAGTTTGTCCGGGGTCTCCCCTACAACCAAGATGAAGTCGACTTATTATTAGTCGGCCAAGTCGTCCTTCCCCAGCTCTCAGTGATCGTCAGAACTTTCGAAGGCAAAACCGGTAGAGAGGTAAACTACACCGTTATGACCGAAGAAGAGCTGCTATATAGAAAGACACACCGGGACCCTTTCGTCCAATCCATCATTCACGGAACCAGGGTTATGCTCATCGGACAGGAAACAGAATTAGTAGGTGAAAAATAAATGCGTCAAAAAGTAATCAAGGTCGGACACTCGCTGGCTGTCACCATACCCAGCGATTTCGTCAAAGCTGCCGGGATCACTCCGGGTCAGGCAGTCGAGATCTCACTTCTTCCTGAGCAAAACCAGCTGACGGTTATTTTCCCCCAGACTCACCAGCTACCGTTATTGCCTTCCAGGCGATAGAATGATTAAAAGTTATGAGGAAACCACAACTCTTCCGCTTTATCGTTATTTTAGCCATTATAGCCGTGACTGTTTGGCTAAACTTACCCCGCCGATTCCGGTCGGACATCAATTTACACTTCGGTCGTATCAGTCTCATCCGTGACCTGGAGCCAAAGCTGGGCCTAGATCTGGCTGGCGGTGTCCAGGTTACCCTCCTGGCGGACATGAAGGATATCCCCGTCTCTGACCGTGCCGCCGCCCTTGCCTCCACTCAGGAGATCGTTTCTCGCCGTATCGATTTATTTGGTGTTTCTGAGCCAAACATCATCACCCTCCAGGATGCCGATAACTACCAGCTCATTGTAGAGCTCCCGGGCCTGACTGACACCGTCCAGGCAGTTAACCTGATCGGTCAGACAGCCAAGCTCGACTTCCGCACTCCCGTCTATGGCCCCGCCGCCACCGATTCAGCCGAGCTGGCCATCGTTGACTTTGCCCTATCTGATCTGACCGGTGCTGACTTAAAACGCGCTCAGCCTACTTTTGATCAGCAAAATGGCCAGCCGGTCGTCAGTCTGGAATTTAATCCCGAGGGTGCCAAAAAATTCAGCACTCTCACCACCGAGTATCTGAAAAAACCCTTAGCCATCTTCCTGGATAACCAGTTGATTGTTGCCCCCACCATCCAAAGCGTCATCCCAGATGGTCGGGCAGTGATCTCTGGCAGCTATACACAGGACACGGCCAGGACTCTTTCCATCCAGCTCAATGCCGGCGCCCTTCCCGTACCCATCACCGTCATCTCCCAGCAAAACATCGCCGCCACCCTCGGAGCTGATTCAGTCCAGGAAAGTCTTATCGCCGGTTTAGTCGGTTTAGCCTTGGTTGTCTTCTTCATGATTGGTAATTATGGCTACCTTGGCGTCATCGCCAGCGTCGGTTTGGCTATTTACGCCCTGATCACCATGTCGCTCTACCGTCTCATCCCCATCACCCTCACTTTGCCTGGTATCGCCGGATTTATTCTCTCTGTCGGCATGGCTGTCGATAGTAATATTCTTGTGTTTGAGCGCTACAAAGAAGAGCTTCGCGCCGGCCGCCCTTGGGCTGCTGCCCTGGAGCTCGGTTTTGGCCGCGCCTGGGATTCTATCCGTGACGCCAATACCGCCACGCTCATCACCGCTTTCATCCTCTTTAACCCTCTCCAGTGGGGCTTCTTGCCCACATCTGGGCCTGTTAGGGGGTTTGCTCTTACCCTCGCCCTGGGCATCTTCACCTCTTTGTTTACCGGCATCTTTGTCACCCGTACCCTTCTCCGCCTCTTCTACCGCGGCAAAACATTATCAAACAAAGCTGTTATCTGATGGCTGTTCACTGTTAACTGTTATGAACTGGATGAAATACCGCTATCTTTTCTTCGCCCTTTCCCTTGTGGTAATTGTTCCCGGCATTTTCAGCCTCGCTGT